>OBWK01000267.1_pt1 | contig 34288 bp, 39 predicted proteins | sample 1495251 | NCBI WGS metagenome assembly OBWK01 (sample SAMEA2580065, study PRJEB22360) | human gut metagenome | biome: human gut; feature: human-associated habitat; material: faeces | place: Denmark | collected 2008/2010 | reverse complement strand
TACAGTGGTTCTCTACTGTCTTATGAAAGTTAAGGCAGAGAGTGATGAACTGTATTTAGATAAGGTTTTTTATGATGAAAACAGTATATCATATGCGTTCATGCATTGAAAATACTGTTCAGTTAAGAAATGCTGTATTTTTTTGGTGCACTAATGCGTAGAAAGCAGGTGTATGATGAGTTCAAATCATTTTTTTGTGTATGACAAAAAGACAGATTGCATATCTGCCTCATAATGCAGTATAATGGTAACGAGATTTATGCAACCCGATACATGAAATCCCTATTTCTCTTTGGACGGAGGGGGATAGGATATTTTCGATTGTACCTGACAGGTGTCAGATACTTTTGTATGAGAAGCATGGTCTCTGTTTCGTTACCACCGTGTTTGAGATACGCCCTGCATATGTTTACTGCGATGGCGAAATTAATTTTATAGATGTGTTTGGTATTTTTAGATTTTTTTACCATAGCGTGAGAAGTCACTAATTCACAGAAATTATACAGAATCATATGGGCATTGATTTCCTGAAGGATTCCATCATATTTGCTGCTGTGCCAGTTGATCAGACCGATGGTGTATTTGAGTTCACGGAAGCTTGTTTCCTCGCTCCAGCGCATCCGGTAAAGTTTATTGATTTCTTCCAGAGGAAGTTCTTCTGAAAGATTGGTGGCAATACAGATATAGGTTCCATTATCAAGGCGAACACGTACAATACGGAATTCAATATCGTAATACATGCAGTTTTCATCAAGAAAATCAAAATCGGTAGAAGGCTGAAGTATGGTATAGGTGTTAGGATTCCCCAGTGTTTCTTTCGTATGGCGTCTGGTAAGTGTTGTCCTTATATGAGTATCAAATTCGCTGTCAGGCAAATCATAAGAGGAAAGGATACCATTACTGTTGATATCCTTCATGCGGATAACGAAATACATTCCCTTCCGGATCAGGTGTGCAAAGGTATTAAAACTTTCGTAACCACTGTCTGCCATAAGGATGGTATTATTACAATACTTATGAAAAACATCAGATCAGTGCAGTAGATATGCATATAGAAAATCTGGATAGTGATAAAATGATTTGTTATCCAGTAATTCAAGGAGAACGAATCAACTATCAAAATAAATAATGTTTTGAAATCAGGGATGAGGTAGAAAGGAAAGTTCCATGACAAAAGATGAAGTAAAAAAACTCAGGATGAACAGTCCGGAATCACTACAGTTTTTAAATAATGCTACAAAATTTTATAATTTAATGATGATGTATCGTTGTGCTATTCGGGAGATACAAACTAAACTTGAGGTTTTGGATGATGAATTTTCAGTTGAGAACAATCGAAATCCTATTTCTTTTATAAAAACAAGAATTAAGCAGCCCAATAGTATTTACGATAAACTGCAGAAGATGGGATATGAGTTTACAACAGAAAATATACAGACATATCTCAATGATGTAGCAGGCGTTAGAATAGTTTGTGCGTTTATTGACGATATTTATATGATATCAGATTTGATTACCCAACAGGATGATATTAAAGTTATTGAAATAAAAGATTATATAAAAAATCCAAAATCGAATGGTTATCGAAGCTATCATATGATTGTTGAAATACCAGTATTTTTTGCTAAGGGTAAAACACCTATGCGTGTAGAATTACAGATTCGAACCAATGGTATGGATTTCTGGGCAACATTGGAACATCAACTTCGCTATAAAAAAGGAATTGAAGAAATGCCTGGCTATGATGAGATAAGTGAAGAATTACTTCATTCTGCAAGAGCTATCATTGAAGCAGATAATGAAATGCAGAGAATAAAAGACAAAATTGGTATGTTCTACGAAATTTAGGGAGAAAACTGAGCAAGTAGGAAGGTGGAATATATATGAAACAAGATACTTTAGAGGGCAAAGCAAAAACAAAAAATGGGGTAAAACGGCTGTGTTTTTCCATAATCTGCATTCTTCTGGAAGTGATTTTTATTATTACTATCGTAACACGCTTGAATGAATATGCAGAAATCATAAATTTATTTACAAGGATTTTGAGTGGGATCTTGGTTTTGGGATTGTACGCATCAAATAAGACATCCTCTATGAAAATGCCTTGGGTCATCTTAATTCTAATTTTCCCAATTATGGGTGTAGGCCTGTATTTGCTGATTGGTTTGAATGGGGGCACACATAAAATGCGTGAGCGATATGCAGAAATTGATAGCAAATTGTTACCAATGCTTCCGGACAGTCAGGAGTGTTTGAGCAGAATAAAAGAAACAATTCCGAAAGCAGGAAATATAGCAAGTTACATACAAAGAAATTCGCAGTATCCAATCTATCAGAATACGGATATTGTGTATTTTGATGAAGCAGTGAAAGGATTAGAGGCACAGCTTAAGGATTTGGAGAAAGCACAGAAGTTTATCTTTATGGAATATCATGCGATAGAAGACGCTGAAGCATGGCATAAGATTCAAGATGTTCTGGAAGAGCGAGTAAAAGCAGGTGTGGAAGTTAGAGTACTCTACGATGATATGGGTTCTATAGGCTTTATTAACACAGATTTTGTGAAAAAGATGGAGGCAATAGGAATTCATTGCCGTGTATTCAATCCGTTTATGCCAGGTTTAAATCTGTTTTTGAACAATCGTGATCATAGAAAAATAACAGTTATTGATGGAAAAGTCGGATTTACAGGTGGATATAATCTAGCAAACGAATATTTTAATTACACACACCCGTATGGACAGTGGAAAGATACAGGTATTCGTTTAGAAGGAGATGCTGTTCAGTCGCTTACGGTGACATTTTTGGAAATGTGGAATGCAGTAAGTGCTAAGGATGCTAATGATCCTGATTTTAGTAAATACCTTTTCCACTATGATTATGCGGCACAGCAAACTGGGTTTGTTCAACCTTATGCAGACAGCCCTGTGGATAATGAACAAGTAGGAGAAGAAGTTTATATCAGTATGATAAATAAAGCTGAAAAATATTGTTGGTTTATGACTCCGTATCTAATCATAACAGATGAAATGACGCATGCGTTATGTCTGGCTGCTAAGCGAGGGGTAGACGTAAGAATTATCACACCTGGTATCCCTGATAAAAAATTCATTTATAATATAACTCGTTCTTTTTATCATGGATTAGTTAAACATGGTGTTCGTGTTTATGAGTGGACTCCTGGTTTCTGTCATGCAAAAATGAGTGTGGCAGATGACTGTATGGCAACTTGTGGAACAATTAATCTGGATTATCGAAGTTTATATCACCATTTTGAAAACGGCTGTTTTATGGCAGATTGTCAGGCAGTTGTGGATATAAAAAATGATCTGATAAGAACGATGGGAGAATGTCGTGATGTGACAGACCAATATCAAACCGGACGAAGTGCATATTTGCGACTGGGACAATTATTTATGAGATTATTTGCTGGATTGCTATAAGAATCTGATGAAACGACCTTTCAAAAAACAGTTGATTTAGAAGTTAACTGTTTTTGAAAGGCCGTTTTTGCTATATCTAACAGTCTGTTGTACAAAGAAGATTTTGCATGGATGAAAAAACAAACCTTGTTGAGGTTAAATTGAGTTTTCCATTGTATTGTATTGCTAATGAATAAGAATAAGAACAGACAATGCTGAATGCTCTGGAAACAAGAATATCTGAGTATAGTATGTAAGTTCGTAACAGAATGAAAGGAGCGATTCAAATGAGCAATTTGGAAAATTATATGAAACGGCAAGCAATTTTTTGTGAACAAAATGATAGCATTAGTAAGAATCTGTATTCAGAGTATGGTGTAAAAAGAGGCTTACGAGATGAAAAAGGCCAAGGTGTGTTGACGGGGCTTACAAATATTTCTGATATAAAAGCTTTTGAATATCATGATGGAGTAAAGAGTCCATGTGATGGCGAGTTATCTTATCGTGGTTATAATATAAAAGATTTAGTAACAGGAAGTAAAGGAAAAAGGTTTGTCTTTGAAGAAGGAGCATATCTTCTTTTATTCGGAGAATTGCCAACTGATACACAGTTAATGGAATTTCAGGGAAGACTATCTGATTGTATGGAACTACCGACTAACTTTACCAGAGATGTCATTATGAAAGCACCTACATCAGATATTATGGGTTCTATGACTCGAAGTATTCTTACATTGGGCTCTTACGATAAGGAGAAAGAAAGTCTTGAAATTCCGAATGTGCTAAGGCAGAGTATGCAGTTGATCGCAGTATTTCCTATGTTAGCAGTATATGCATACCATGCTTATTGTCATTATGAAAAAAACGAAAGTATGTATATTCATAGACCTGAAAAAGATTTATCTATTGCTGAAAATTTCCTGCGCCTATTAAGACCAGATACAAAATTCACAGAACTGGAAGCAAGAGTACTGGATATAGCATTATTGTTACATATGGAACATGGTGGTGGTAACAATTCTACATTCACTACACGGGTAGTAACATCTTCAGGTTCAGATACTTATTCTGTTATTTCAGCAGCAATGTCATCCTTAAAAGGAAAAAAACATGGCGGTGCAAATCTGATGGTAATGAATATGATGGATGATATTAAAAGTCATGTGAAAGATTATGAAGACGAAGAGGAAATTGCATCATATCTGAGTAAGATTTTGAAGAAAGAGGCGTTTGATCAGAAAGGACTTATTTATGGAATGGGACATGCTGTATATTCTATTTCCGATCCGAGAGAAATGGTGTTCAAAGGCTTTGTAGAACAACTCGCAAGGGATAAAGGACGTGAGAAAGATATGACCCTTTATAACAATATTGAGAAGATTGCACCTAAGTTGATTGCAAAGCAGCGTCAGATATTCAAAGGAGTAAGTCCTAATATAGATTTCTATAGTGGTTTTGTGTATGACATGTTGAATATTCCAAGAGAATTGTACACGCCATTATTTGCGATAGCAAGAATTGCTGGTTGGAGTGCACATCGCCTGGAAGAATTGATAACTACAGATAAGATCATTCGCCCGGCATATAAGAGTCTAGTCAGCAAAAAAGAATATATAGAAAGAGAGGAACGATAATATGGGAGCAGGAACCAGTGCAGAGGAGTTTTTTTTAAAGAGCATCAATGTTGAAAGCATATTTGAATTTGTCGAAAGAACAGATTATTTGTTCCTTTATAGTATAAAGGAATGTGTTGAAAAATCAGACTGTCATGAAGGAGTATATCTTTCAGAAGTGGCAGAATACATGAAATTATCGATTCCAGAAACATCTAAGATGGTAAAAAGTCTTGAAAATAAAGGATATATTATCTGGAAATTAGATGAGAAAAAAGAAAGAACGTACCTTGTTTTGACGAACAAGGCAATTGAATTAAGTAATTGTCAGAAAGAAAAAATGATAGAAGCTTATGAAAAAATCATATCGAATATACAAGAAGATGACCTGGCAGTTACACGGTGTACATTGAGAAAAATCCGACAGCTTATGGAAGAAATAAAATAGTGATTAATACAACGGAGTAAGAAAAGCTCCTTCATATATTAGAATAAAAATATGACTGTTTCTTTAAAAAGAAGCCTGTCATATTTTTTTATGAAAAATAAATTTTGTTGAGGTTAAATTGAGATTGACTTTGTATTGTATAAGTATGAAATAAAAAGGAATCAGGTGATGTACAATGAAAAAGTATAAAATATGTAAAATCCTTCTTGTTATACTGGCAATTTTTTTATGTGTGGCTTTTTATGAATTGATCGGAATCTGCGTTGCATATAAAAAGCAGCCGGAAGTGTCCAATACAACCAAAAAAGAAACAAAAAATGGGTCATGGAACGAATGCAGTGAAAATACAGAACGGGCAGTAATCATAGAAAAGAATCCAGAAGCGCTTTTACAAAGAGTGCGTTTGATCAAGAATGCAAAAAAGGAAATTATTCTTTCTACTTTTGCATTTCAATCCGATGAAAGTGGAAAATTGATTTTAGGAGCACTGCATGATGCGGCAGACAGAGGTGTACATATTCGTCTGTTAGTAGATGGAATGGAGAGCTGGATTGATATGGAAGGAAATCCGTATTTCTATGGATTATCTTCCCATGAGAATGTTGAAATTAAACTGTATAATAAGGCCAATCCGTTGAAACCATGGAAGATGATGGGTAGAATGCATGATAAATATTTGATTGCAGATGGAAAGAGATATATTCTTGGTGGAAGAAATACATACAATTATTTCCTGGGTGATTTTCCGGGACATAAGAACTATGACAGAGACGTGTTAGTGGTTTGCGATGAACCTGAGAAAGAAAATTCAGTTAACCAGTTGTTAGAGTATTTTGAAACGATATGGGAACAAGAAGATAGTGGTTATTTTCATGACAATAAAAAACTGGCAAATAGAAAATCTGTAAAGAACGCAGTTTTAGAGCTGCAGAACGGCTATCAGAAATATTTTGAAGAGAATAAGGAAAGAATCTGCGATACCGATTACACGGACGAAACTTTTGAGACAGAAAAGATTGCATTAGTGTCAAATCCTATTCACACGGGTTCCAAAGAACCAGTAGTGTGGTATCAGTTGGGAGAATTGATGAAAAATGCAAAAAATCGTGTGAAGATCCACACGCCATATATTATCTGTAATGATATGATGTATAATACATGGGAGGAGATTGCAGAGAACGTTTCAGATTTTTCTATCATGACAAATTCAGTTGCGAATAATGGGAATCCATTTGGGGCTGCCGATTATGCGAAAAACAGAAATAGAATCTTAAGTACAGGAATTAATATCTGGGAATATGAAGGCGGTTATTCATACCACGGAAAAAGTATTCTGATTGACGATGATCTGTCTGTAATCGGTTCCTTTAATATGGACATGAGAAGTGCATATCTGGATACGGAACTGATGCTTGTAATTCGCAGTAAAGATATTAATAAACAGTTGGAAGAGGGCATGATGGAATATGAAAGAGTGTCCCGCCAGGTATTGGAAGATGGAACCTATCGTGATCCATATCATGTAGAGCCAATCGAATTAACAAAGAAACGTCAGAGAAAAATATTTTTGGTACAGCATCTGCTTGGATGGGCAAGGTATCTGTTTTAATAAGGAGGAAGGAAAACGTGTTTCAAATATTGATTGTAGAAGATGATAAAGAATTAAGCCAGCTATTCCAAAAAGTGCTTGAGAAGAATGGATATCAAGTCAAAAGTGCATCGGATGGAGCACAGGCATTAGAAGTATTGGATAAGGAATATATTGATCTGATCATTTCTGATATTATGATGCCGGTTATGGATGGCTATGAACTGGTGTCAGAACTTCGCTCAGCAGGATATCAGATACCAGTGCTTATGATCACTGCGAAAGGTTCCTTTGATGATATGCGCCAGGGATTTCTTTCGGGAAGTGACGATTATATGGTAAAACCGGTAAATGTGAATGAAATGGTTTTAAGAGTCGGAGCACTGCTTCGCCGTGCACAGATACTGAATGAACACAAAATTGTGATCGGTTCAACAGAGTTTGATTATGATGCAATGACGGTTACAACTGATAAGGAAAGTCTTGTTTTGCCTAAAAAAGAATTCCTGCTTTTATATAAGCTTGCAGCTTCGCCAGGCAGAACATTTACAAAACAACAGTTGATGGATGAAGTATGGGGATACGAGACGGAGGCAGACCCACATACGATAGAGGTACATATAGGAAGAATCAGAGAGCGTTTTAAAGATAACCCTGATTTTGAAATTGTAACAATGCGTGGAATTGGATACAAGGTGGTGAAAAAATAATGGAACAAAAGAAAGAAAAAGGATTGCGGATCCGATCCTGTCTGACTGGTGCAATCTGGCTGGCACTTGTATTTTCAACAGTTATATCTGCTTTATTATTTGCTTTTTTGAATCATTTTTTTAATCTGCCGGGCAGCATACCTGTGCTTGGCTGGCTTTTGATTTTCAATACATTGATTGCAGGGCTGATCACTTCCTTTATTAATGCAAAGTTACTGGAACCAATTACCAGACTTAGTAAAGCAATGAAGGAAGTTTCTCGGGGAGATTTTGAACAGCATTTGGAAACGAACAGCCGTATATCAGAAGTTGGAGAATCTTATCAGAGTTTTAATGTGATGACAAAAGAGCTTCGTGCAACAGAGGTGCTGCAGATGGATTTTGTATCTAATGTTTCTCATGAGTTTAAGACCCCGATTAATGCCATTGAAGGGTATACAATGCTTCTTCAGGGAGAAGAACTGTCTCAGGAGCAAGAGGAATATGTAGAAAAAATCCTGTTTAATACCCAAAGGCTTTCCGGATTGGTTGGTAATATTTTGCTGTTATCCAAGTTAGAGAATCAGAACATACCAATGAAAAAAACAGAATATCGTCTGGATGAACAGATCCGTCAGGCATTTCTTTCCCTGGAGACAAAATGGACAGAAAAAGAAATTGGTTTTCAGGTAGAGCTGGAGGAAGTTAAATATACTGGGAATGAAGGACTTTTTATGCATATCTGGATAAATCTTTTGGATAATGCGATTAAGTTCAGCCCATCAAAGGGGACAATTACGATGTTTCTGAAACAAGAACAGGATTCTGTTAAGTTCATTCTGGAAGATGAAGGACCAGGAATAGAGGATGATGTAAAATCCAGAATATTTGACAAGTTCTATCAGGTAGATGGATCTCATAAAGCAGAAGGAAATGGCCTAGGTCTTGCACTTGTAAAACGGATTGTAGATAGTGCCGGAGGAACAATCAAAGCAGAAAACCGTGAATATGGTGGATGCAGATTTGTTGTAGAGCTTCCAATACAGAAAGATGAGGCCATATAAGTTTAAGAAAAACAGATAGAGGAGGAATTACATGACATTTTATCAGGAATTGCAGTTAAATCAGGCAGGTTCTAAAAATCTGTTGAAAAAGAGTGAAACAGTGAAAGAAAAATCATATCATATACTGGTATATTTGGTAAAGATAGCTGTTACAATGGCATTTTGTTTTTTATTTGTTACTATTTTCAGTATCTTATTTGGAAATGAGAATAGTATTGTGGGTGTAGTAGTTTTATTATGCCTTATGGTATTTCGGAATGCGGATCTGGGGATCCACACCGGACAATCTACGATGCTTTTGGCTTTGTTCTTTGTAATTATGACTGTATGTCCGCATTTAGCAAATCAGTTTTCACCGGTATTGGGAATGCTGTTAAATATTGCGGCACTGGCTGTGTTGATTCTGTTCGGATGCCATAATCCATTCATGTTTAATCAATCTACATTGGTTCTTGGGTATCTACTGCTATATGGTTATGATGTTACGGGAAAAAGCTATCAGATGCGATTAGTCGGAATGGCTTTAGGTGCAGCACTTACCTGCTTCGTATTTTATCGAAATCATAAAAACAGAACTTATAAAAGAAATCTGAAAGATCTGATACAAGAATTTGATATCACTTCTTCCAGAACAAAATGGCAGATATGTCAGATTTTATGCGTGCCGATTGTCCTTTGCATTGCAGAACTTTGTAATATGCCACGTGCAATGTGGGCTGGTATTGCAGCCATGTCCGCGATTTTGCCATTTATGGAAGATATGCACTACAGAGTCCGTAAAAGGATTGTCGGAAATATTGCAGGTGTTATATGTTTTACAGTGTTATATTTTCTGCTTCCTTCGTCAATCTATGCATATATAGGAATTCTTGGAGGAATCGGTGTAGGATTTTCAGCACAATATGGCTGGCAGGCAGTATTTAACACATTTGGTGCTTTAGCCATTGCTGCAGAGACTTATGGACTACAAGGAGCGGTTAGTCTTAGAGTGATTCAAAATGTTTTTGGTGTTGTGTTTGCTTTAGCATTTTGTGTTATATTTTATTGGTTTATGTCTAAAAAAAAGGAAAGTGATGTGATCGTACATGCAGAGTGAAGTGAATCAGGAAGAAAATTTGAATAGAATTATTACGGTTCCTAATCTTCTTTCTTTTTTTCGGCTTTGTCTGATTCCGGTAATTATATGGAGTTATTGTGTAAAGAAAAATCCTCTGTTAGCTGGTGAAATCTTATTGCTGTCTGGTCTTACGGATCTTGCTGATGGATATATCGCAAGAAGATTCCATAGGATTAGTAATTTGGGAAAAATACTTGATCCGGTGGCTGATAAGCTGACACAGGCAGCGATGTTAATCTGTCTGTTTACTCGTTTTCCGCATATGCTTCTTTTAATCGTAATAATGGCAGGTAAGGAACTGTATATGGTAGTCAGTGGATGTCTTGTGATACGAAAGACAGGAAAAGTACATGGTGCAGACTGGCATGGAAAGATAGTAACCTTTTTATTATATGGAACTGCAGCGGTTCATATTATATGGTTCCAAATTACACCGATGGTATCAGATCTGTTGATTGGTTTGTGCGCTATAATGATGGTCATATCGGTCGCTCTGTATATTATCCAGAATACCAGGACTCTTAAGGGAGGGACTGTATAAGCAATTTTATATTGCAATGACTAGAAAAATATTTAGGAGAAGATAGATATAAACAGTAAGTCAAACACACAAACTATGGAGTCTTTAGTCGGTTTAATAAAATTTTAGATAGAAAATAAATCATTCAATGTCATTTAGATAAGGTTTTTTATGACAAAAAGACAGATTACTTATCTGCCTTATAATGCAGTATAATGGTAGTCAGACAGTTTTGGATATAAGAGATGATCTTGGAGCAACAATAAATGAATGCAGGGAAGTGACCGAAAAGTACCGCACAGGACGGAGTGCATATTTACGGATCGGACAGTTGTTTATGAGATTGTTTGCAGGACTATTATAGCAGAAAGAAGAGGTGTTCGATATGTGTACAGCAGCAACTTACAAAACAAAAGATTTTTATATGGGCAGAACGCTTGATTATGAATTTTCCTATGGGGAACAGATCACGATAACGCCAAGAAATTACGAATTTGATTTCCGGTTTGCCGGGAAGATAAAAAGCCATTATGCTTTGATCGGAATGGCATTTGTTGCAGAAGGTTATCCGCTTTATTATGATGCTGTTAATGAAAAAGGCCTTGGAATGGCAGGTCTTAATTTTGTCGGCAATGCGGCATATGAAGAGGCTTTGCCGGAAGATGAAACAGAAGTCAGCCAGGTGGCACAGTTCGAGTTCATCCCATGGATCCTTACACAGTGTGCTACTGTAGCAGAGGCGAGAGAGAAGCTGGCAGCAATGAGACTGACAGGTACAGCATTCAGTGAACAGCTGCCGACAGCACAGCTTCACTGGATCATTGCAGACAAAGACTCTTGTATCGTTGTTGAGTCTATGAAAGATGGGCTGCATGTATATGATAATCAGGTAGGAGTGCTTACCAATAATCCACCATTCCCGAGTCAGATGTTTGCACTTAATAATTATGCCGGAGTATCCAGAAAACAGCCGGAGAGTACTTTTGCAGGAGTATTACAGCTTGATGCATATAGCAGAGGAATGGGTGGAATGGGAATACCTGGAGATCTTTCCAGCCAGTCAAGATTTGTGAAAGTTGCCTTTACAAAATTAAATTCGATCTCCGGTGAAGAAGAGGATGAGAGTGTAAGCCAGTTCTTCCATATCTTAGGATCCGTAGATCAGCAGCGTGGATGCTGTGAGGTGACAGAAGGCAAATATGAGATCACGATATACACGTCCTGTTGTAATACAGCAAAAGGTATTTATTATTATACGACTTATGATAATCATCAGATCACAGCGGTTGACATGCATGCGGAAAATCTGGATTCAGATCAGCTGATCTGTTATCCGCTTCTGTCCAAGGGCGAAGTCAGATGGCAGAATAAATAATACGAAAATGCACGGAGAAAGCATAACGCAGAACAACAGGAGGAAAGACCATGAAAGAAGTTAAAACACCGAAAAAACCACTGGCATATTATTATGGGATTGTGTTAATAGTGCTGATCGTATTTAATCTGGTTGTCACACCAATCCTTATGGAGCATCAGGTAAAGGAAACGGATTATGGAACTTTTATGAGCATGATCGAGAAGAAGAATATCGGTGAAGTAGAAGTTAATGACAATCAGATCATCTTTACAGATAAAGATCAAAAAAATATTTATAAAACAGGTCTGATGAACGATCCGAACCTGACGGACAGGCTATATGAATGTGGAGCAGTATTCGCAAAAGATATCGATAAGCAGATGTCACCGATCATCAGCTTCCTGCTGACCGGGGTTTTGCCATTGATCCTTTTTATCGCACTGGGAAATTATATGGCGAAGAAACTGATGGAGCATGCCGGAGGAAAAAATTCGATGGCTTTTGGAATGGGAAAAAGCAATGCGAAGATTTATGTGCAATCCAGTGAGGGAATCCGTTTTTCAGACGTTGCAGGAGAAGATGAGGCGAAAGAAAACCTTTCAGAGATCGTTGATTATCTTCACAATCCGAAGAAGTATACCGATGTAGGTGCGTCTATGCCAAAAGGTGTCCTTCTTGTAGGACCTCCGGGAACCGGCAAAACAATGCTTGCAAAAGCAGTTGCAGGTGAATCAAATGTACCATTTTTCTCAATGTCCGGATCAGAATTCGTAGAGATGTTTGTCGGTATGGGAGCTTCCAAGGTTCGAGATCTTTTCAGACAGGCAAAGGAAAAGGCGCCATGTATCGTGTTTATTGATGAAATTGATGCCATTGGTAAAAAGCGTGACGGACAAATAGGCGGAAATGATGAGAGGGAGCAGACCTTAAATCAGCTTCTTACAGAGATGGATGGATTTGAAGGAAATAATGGTGTCATCATTCTTGCTGCAACGAACCGTCCGGAGTCGTTAGATCCGGCACTTACACGTCCGGGACGTTTTGACAGACGTGTGCCGGTTGAACTGCCGGATCTTGCAGGCCGTGAAGCAATTTTAAAGGTTCATGCAAAGAAGATAAAAGCATCTGATGATGTTGACCTGCATACGATTGCACGTATGGCATCGGGGGCATCCGGTGCGGAGCTTGCCAATATTATAAATGAAGCAGCATTACATGCTGTCCGTAGTGGAAGGACCGTTGTAAATGAATCTGATCTCGAAGAAAGTATAGAAGTGGTTATTGCAGGATATCAGAAGAAGAATGCGGTTCTTTCAGATCAAGAGAAGAAGGTTGTTGCATATCATGAGATAGGACACGCTCTGGTAGCTGCATTACAGAGTCATTCAGCACCGGTCCAGAAGATTACGATCATCCCGCGTACCTCAGGTGCACTCGGCTACACTATGCAGGTTGAGCAGGGTGATAAATATCTGATGACGAAAAAAGAACTTGAGAATAAGATTGCTACATTTACAGGCGGACGTGCGGCAGAGGAGATCGTATTTGGTGAGATCACGACCGGAGCCTCCAATGATATCGAACAGGCAACAAAAATTGCAAGAGCGATGATCACCCGCTACGGCATGACAGATGAATTCGACATGGTGGCAATGGAAAACGTGACCAACCAGTATCTTGGCGGCGATACGTCTCTTTCCTGTTCTGCAGATACGCAGAAGGAAATTGATGAAAAAGTCGTGCAGCTCGTAAAAGCAGAGCATGAAAAAGCAAGAAAAATCCTTGCTGAAAACAGGGAAAAACTGGACGAACTGGCTATGTACCTGTATGAGAAGGAAACAATTACAGGTGACGAATTTATGGATATTTTAGACAGAAAATAATGTAGTTAATTAGATAATCAATGTCATTTAGATAAGAAAAATAGTTAGTAGTTCTGAAAAATGGAATTATTTTATATAAAGGAGCGGACAAATTCTCATTTACAGGGAGCGGAAGATTGAGCTGGATAAAATACCCAGCTCAATCTTCCACATGGAATACATCTTCGACCAGCATATTAAAGTACTTTGATATCCGCAGCATAAATTCGGCAGATGGGGTGCTGTCCCCACGTTCTATCCTGCCGACAGTTTTGGTGCTGTATCTGATAGCAGCGGCAAGGTCATCCTGGTAAATGCCACGCTGTTCCCGGATTTCTCTGATATTATTAGTAACCGCCATAAAAATCCCTTCTTTCAGTTCTATAGATATTTTCTTATTTTCAATTATGCAAAATAATGTGTCTAATAAAAAGGACTTGCAATTTTATCAGCAATGTCCTGTGATAGCAGAAGCATTAGATTTTCCAAGAACTTTTCCAAATATGTCTAAGCGGTCGTTTTCTCCAACCTTGATAGGTGCATACTTTTCATTAAGCGAGATAAGGAAAATTCCGTCTTTATCGTTTTGTAATTTCTTGATGTAGGCTTCTCCGTTTAGAGCGAATATGCCGATTTCTCCATTAGCAACAGATTCCTGTTGTAATACCCATGCAATCTGACCATCGTGGAATTCAGGTTCCATACTGTCACCACTAATGCGGACACCGAAAGTAGTATCTTCCGGCAGGATAGATTCATCTATGCGTACAGTCTCTTTCGGTCCGTCTACAAGGAAGTTACCGGTTCCGGCTGATACGGCATTTTCAAAAATATCAATGCTACGGAATGGAATTTCATTAAGAATAAGAGAATATTCATATGTATTGAAAATGTGATTATGTGTGAGAAAACAGAATTGAATCTGGCAAGGAGATTTCTTAGCTTATATTATGGCACCATGTAAAAATATATCTTTTTATATATTAATCAGTTTGAAAATGACTTGTTAAGGTGTAGTAACAAGCCATTTTTTTTGTTACTGTGGTAACAAAATTTCTGATGAATATATGGATGTTACATACCTAAAATTTTAAGTGTAACAAAACATCTAATTAAAAGGACATATTGTAACAAATCTGATATAATAACTATATTGTTTTTAGGATAGGTGAATACGAATGAATTCTAATAGTGACAATCCAAAGGTAGGTAAGGATTTTCAAAGAAAAGTATTATCAATTGCTCAGAAAACATTTAATATGCCATTTGATGAGGAGAAAGTTGTGCCTGTAGGCAATCCGCCAAAGGAACATAAATTTGATGTTGTGTCAGCAGATGGAGACATTATTATAGAATGTAAGTGTTATACATGGACAAATGGTGGAAATGTTCCAAGTGCAAAAATGTCTACTCTTAATGAAGCTGTTCTTTATTTAAGGAGTGTTAATTATAATGCAAGGAAAATACTGGCAATGAAGAAAGATGTTAGGTTAAGGACAGGTGAGAGTCTTGCGGAGTACTATTGCCGTATCTACGGACATTTATTAGAAGATATTGAAGTTTGGGAAGTAGCTGAAGAAGGAATTGTCAATATAGTAAGGAAGAAGCAGATAAATGATAGTGAAATGTCCTAAGTGTGATTCAGAGAATGTAGCACCAATATATTATGGAATACAACCTGACAATAATGAAATCAGAGAATTAATTGATAACAATAAAATAATATATGGTGGTAGCATTATGCTTGATGACCAGCCGCACGAAGATTATGGATGTCAGGAATGCGGATACAGATGGTCGCTAGATTTGTTGCCGGGAATGTATATTAAGAAAATACGCTTTAAGGTAGAAGATTTCGGGTTAGGAACAATAGATATGAAAAGAAGATATGTGTATGAGATATATCCGGATGGTAGGTGGATTGAATATACATATCAAGGAGAATCTAATCGTTACACATACAAAGACATATGCGTAACAAAAAAAGAGAATGTATTAAGATTATACAATAAATATCAAAAGTTATTTGGTGCACCATTATGGAAAAAGAATATTATGGAAGCACAAGTTTGCGACGGATATGGATATACCTTGCAGATTACTTATAAGGATGGAAGAAAAAGAGTAATTGAAGGCGATATTGGCGGTGGTACAATTGACGGTATAATGGGAAATTATTTAAAGAAAATATTTGGGAGAAATTACGATGATTAAAACTGTTCTAGGTGATATAACAAAAATAGATTATGTTGACGTTATAGTAAATGCAGCAAATAACAGTCTCTTAGGTGGTAGCGGTGTTGATGGAGCAATTCACAGGGTAGCAGGTCCTGATCTTTTAAAAGAATGTAGGATGCTTCATGGATGTGAAACAGGAGAAGCAAAGATTACCAAAGGCTATAATCTGCCATGTGATTATATTATACATACAGTCGGACCTATATGGAGAGGCGGAAAGGATAATGAGGAGCAGTTGCTTGCCAGCTGTTATTATCATTCGCTTAAACTTGCATTGGAAAAAGGTATAAAAAGAATAGCGTTTCCATCTATATCAACAGGTGTTTATGGTTTTCCTGTTAAACTGGCAGCACACATTGCTGTAAATGTTGTGGCAAGATTTGAGCAGGAATTTCCAAAGCAAATAGAAGAAATATATTTTGTTCTGTTTGACAGAGATACAGAAGCAGCATATGAAAAAGAAGTTGATAAGCTATATTAAATGGAGTAACAGATGATAGAAAAAGTAGTATTCATGAACATGTGCATGATTAGTGATAATAAAGGAAATGTACTGGCCTTGGATAAAGTGGGCAAGAATTATTCTGGTACGACTTTCCCAGGTGGTCATGTAGAGGCAGATAATGCATTCAGATGTGCCTATGGAATGTCTACAAACTATAACAGAAGAAGGAATTATAGCAAAGATACAGTAAGATTTTAAGTGAGGGAATAAGGAATGGGAAGAGCATCAATTAAAGAGAATAAGAATGTATACCAGTTAAAAAGAGAGGAGCTAGGACTTAGCCGAGAAAAGGCAAGTGAACTTTTAGAGTGCGTGCCTCCAGAGAGAATTGAAAAATAGACAGTGAGAAGGTGCTGCCACATCCGGAAGAAGTACTCATAATGGCTGATAAGTATAAATCACCGGAATTGTGTAATTATTATTGCTCAAATCAGTGTCCAATTGGACAGCAATATGTTCCAGAGATTAAAATGAAAGAGCTCCCTCAGATTATACTTGAAACGGTAGCTTCTCTTAATAAGATGAACAAGAAGCAGGAACGCCTCATTGAGATTACAGCTGATGGTATAATTGATAACGACGAATTAGATGATTTCATATATATTCAGGAGGAATTAGAAAAAATATCGGTAAATGTTGAAACACTTCAGTTATGGTCAGAAAGAATGTTGGCTTCTGGAGCTATTGATGAAGATTCATATAATAAAAGAAAATTACAAAGGAGTAATAACTAATATTTCTGTAAGATAAGCTGTATTTGATGGCTGTGTCGAGCGGATAGCCTATAATGTTGATTTTGACTATGCATTTTTAGCTAATGCAGGAATTAGGTTTAAACATGGTACTATAATATACGATCCAATGATAGAATTTGCTAAGATATATGGAGAATGAAACAATTATTATGGTAACCATACATATCAAAAGCTAACAAATGCGGCATGTTATTATGGTTATAATTTTGATGAGTTGGCTCACGATAGTTTAGAGGATGTCAAAGCGACATTAGTTGTTTATAATGCGCTTAAGAAAAAATTGCCTTCATATGTGTGGATGTAAACGCAGTTGTTAAACAAAGAAAAAGAGGTAATATTTGAAAGTGATGATGTTACGGAAGTTATTGATAAGGTAAAAGAATTATTTGGTCAATGCGAAAGGAATATGATTAACAATCACATCAAAAGTGGTTTGAATTTTGAATATTTTATTTGCTAAAATAGAAATTGTTAGGTTAGATAATATGGGGATTTCTGTATTACCAATATAATGACTTTGAAAAATCGGAATTTGTGGAGAGATTTCTTGAACTTTCCTTATTTTACTGGCTTTTTAGCCCCTTAAATAGTGAAATGATATGTATTTTCCCTTATTTTTGCCCTTATGCGGAATCAGCAAGGAAAATAAGGGAATTTTTTATTTAGTCGTTGCCTGCTACTTTATCAAGAAGTCTGGCAGAGTTCCGCTTTGCTTTTCTTGTAGAGTGGGCATAGACGTTCATTATGGTACTGACATCAGAGTGTCCTAACAGTTCCTGCACATCTTTTGGGGCAGCTCCGTTTGAGAGGAGGTTGCTTGTGTAGGTGTGTCGCAACTGGTGAAAATGGAAATTCTCAAATCCGTCCAATCGTTTCGCAACTGACCGGCAGACAATGCTGAGTGTGCTTGGCAGTTCCAGACATCCGTCCGGTCTCAGGCAGACAAAGGAGATTTCCTTGTAATCTGCCGGGATTTCTTCGGTTCCGTCCAGATGATAATATTCATAATACACTCTGCTGACGGAGCAGATGCAGGAAGAACTCGACCAGAAAGACCGGACTATCCGGGAACTGAAAGTGCAGCTCGACGAATCGCTGACCTTGAACGAGAAGTTAAACAGCGAGAACAAAACCGAGAACATTCAAGCCTTAAAGAACAACTTGAGGAAAACAAAAGAATTATTGCAGAGCGAGAAAGAGAAAACGAACGATGCCAAAATCATGACAGAGGAATGTCAAGATAAGCTAAGGCAGGCAGAACAGGAACGGGACTATGCACTCTCCCATCAGAAAAAAGTAGAGATACCGGTTGAAAAACCGGTACTCTATCAAAAGTGCGGGAATTGTAACCAGACAGCTTATCTGAAAGCTAAGGAAAAATATGATATGCAGATGGAAAAACTGGCAGGCAGATATAAAACAAAAACAGTCATGTATGAAGCATTGATGTTTCTGCTGATATGGTATTCTGCATCGACTACTATTTTTCAAATAATACAGAAAAAAGAGTTTCTCACCGATTGCAGGACATTCTTTGATGCAATTGCAACATTCACACAGACCATTGCAGGCTTGATAATACAGATTGGAAAGGAAGCTGCACAAATCAGTAACGGATTATCCAATCTGGTCATTGCAGGAGTTGTGTATTGGATAATAAGAATACTGATTTGCGGGGGATGTCTGGCGGTTGCGGGAATATTTTTGGCATTCATCGGAATAAAGATTGTAGGTCTATATAAGAAATACTGTTGGGACATGATTACCATAATGGTAATACTTATAAGCATGGAAATAGCAATCTACTTTGGAGATTGGATAAAGACAGTCTTGCCAATCAATCTGCTATTTTTCTTATTATTCGTGCAACTGGCATATGTTGGAATCAGGTGGTATGTAAAAGGCTGGTGGGAAAACAGAGGTTATGTTTAAAATGAAAAACATGTTTGAGACGCAGCGAAGTAAATAAAATGAATAATATAGGAAGTCAGTAGTGCGTGAATAAACTGCTGGCTTCTTTTTTGATAGATACAGTCACTCCCAGAGAGTGTGCAGGATAGTAAAGTAATAATATCAACATGACGATATAGAAAATGCAGGGAAGCATTGTATTTCAAAGAGTTTGAGATACAATGCTTCTGCGTTTCTATAGGAGATGGTCGTTCTATGCGGAAAATAGTCATTTGATGCAGAGAATGATCGAGTGGAAGATTTGTTTGATATAATAAAGAGTGCTAGGTGAGACTTGTATGGTTTACAGGTATGAGAGCAATCAAAGACAGGAATGAAAAATATGAACATTATTATTTGTGATGACAGGATAGATGACAGAAAAAATCTGTCAGATTTGCTGTCAGACTATGGTGAAAAAAAGAATTATGAGTTTACTATTACAGAATATGATTCTGGAGAACAGTTATGCGAAGAACAATCGGCTTTGGAAGCGTGTCAGCTATTATTTCTGGACATCAATATGCAGGGGATGGATGGGCTGAAAACAGCTATGAGGATTAAAGAAAAATATCCAAAACTTCCAGTTGTGCAGGTGACGGCATACATGAATTACGCACTGGATGGATATAAGGTGAAAGCAAGCCGTTTTCTGCTGAAAGATAACCTTGCAGATACTATAGAAGAATGTATGGATGATTTGATAGCAGAAATTAATAAAAACCGTAGGATTCTCGAATTTCGTTTTGTGGAAGGAACGATAAAACTTTATGCAGATGACATCATTTATATAGAAACAGAGCTTCACAAAAATGTATTTTATACAGAAAAAGGGACATTTCAGATTTATAAAAAACTGGATGAACTGGAAAACGAATTAAAGAATATGGGATTTGTACGGGCGCATTTAAGTTTTCTTGTAAATATGAAATACATTACCAAAATCAGCAGTTATGTGATGACACTTACGACAGGAAAAAAGATTTCGGTTCCCAAGGCACGATATGCACAGGTAAAGAGGGAATATATGCTGTATAAGGGAGAAGAATAACATGACATTCTGGGTATTGACATTTATTGCGGAAATGCTGGAAGTAAAAGGAACGCTATACTTTTTTGATACTTTTATGGAAAAAAGAGATGGCGGATATAGGAACAGATATAGATTTTTTGTTTATTGCGGAGTGCTTTATCTGGTAGCAGTCACAGGGGCATGGATTGGAATGTTAAAATGTATCCCGATTATACTGGTTATGTCTTTCCTGAATCTGGCTTATTATGAAGTTTCCTTCCGGCAGAGTTTTTTGTTTTCAATCATCAACTATACAATGCTTGTATTGATTGATTATGTGACTGTTTTGCTGGGAAGAGGAGGTTCAATCCAAGAAAAATGGTTTTTACAGGCACTGATATCAAAGACGGTTTTTATCATTCTGATGTTGTTTATCAGAAGATTTAGCAAGACAAGAAAAAGCTGCGGTCTGATTACAGGAAAAGAATGGTTACAGTTTTTCTGTGTTCCTGTATTTACGGTGGTCGGTTTCATTCTTATGTTTTATTCAGAAAACGATGATATGCAGAATGTATTTTTATTTCTTTCGGTGGGGCTGGTTGCGATTAACCTTATCCTTATGGAGTTCATGCAGAATACCATTGAAAAAGAAGAGAGAATAAAAATTGCGGTACTTACGGAACAAAATCAGAAAAATCGTATTGCAGATTATCAGGACCGGGAAGAAATCTATGAGCGTCAGCGAAGAAAAATGCACGATTATAAAAATCAGCTTTCCACGATCCAGACATTGATAAAGAATGGACACACAGATGAGGCACTTTCCTTTACGCAGAAGCTGACAGAGAGCATAGCTGTCGAGATGTCGGCAATCAACACAAATCATCCGGTGGTCAATGCTGTTTTAAATCAGAAGTACCGCAGCATGCAGGAGAAACACATAGCAGTGATCCTAAAAGTAGGGGATCTGCAGGAGATCTGTCTGGAGGAGGAAGAGATTGTTATCCTGCTCTCCAATTTACTAGATAATGCAATCCGGGAGAGTGAAAAGGTACTGAAAAATACCGGAAAAGCGGTCATTCATCTGAAATTAGAGTGCGAAGATCATAAACTGATATTTGCGATAAGAAATCCGGTGACAGAAAAGGTGGAAATTGAAAATGATACGATAAAGAGCAAAAGAGGGGATCATCACGGTATTGGATTGTTAAATGTAAAAGCAGTTGTGGATAAATATGGCGGTGATATGGTGCTTTCCTGCGATGAAAATGAATTTAAGGCAGTGGTCATCTTGTAAAGAGATGGTCTTTGTGTGCGTAATATGGTCGTTTGATGATATGGGGCTAGGAGAACAGGTTATTTTATCCGATAAAGGAAATAGAGAAACTGAGCAGATTATTAACATTGGAAAAGTTATAATTTTTTGGAATAGAGATGGGAGGATGTTTTATGTCAAAGATTACAGATTATGCTTTTTTAAAAAAAACATTCGGGACATCAGGAGTAAATGTAATAGGCAGTTTTCAGTTGTCTCAGTTGAACAGCAGTTCTGTTCAGTCCCAGTTAAAAGCTGCCGGGATTGGGAGACATTGTAAGACCAGATCAGTCAATACCACAGGCAGCATAAGTACTACTTAAGATAGCATTACAAATCCAGACCCTTGCCGGGATTCAGAGTTTATCTGGATTCGGGCAGGGGTCTGGAAAAGAAACCCGTAAACCAGATGGAGTGTGGAGTGCACTACATCAGCACTAAGACCAACTGATAAAGCAGGGGAGGCGTCCACTGAAAAGAGTCCCTGCAGCAAAGGAAGGTCAGTAACAATCAAAACAAACAAGAGCTGTAGCTGGCAGTAGTTCTCTCCGTAGGGCATGACCCTGTTTGAAAGCTTAGCCGGCACTCAGTGTATGAGCAGATGGGACGAAGGAAGTTGGCACATGATGCCATTAGACACAGAAGGTTCATCATCATAGTAGAACAGAGGAATTATAGCCTTTATAAAGCAATGGATGCTTTATTTGGTGTACCTGTTTTCAGCTATTCAGTACTTGATACAATGAATGTTCATGCACTTTAGCACTTGTTATGAGGTAACTGTTTAAAGAAAAAGTCCAAAAATCAATGATTTGGGGCTTGAAATTAATGAAAGGATGGGTTATAGCTATGCAGATTAGTGGATATTCCAGTGCCGCAATGTTGGCATATCGTTCTTCTGGTATGAAGCAAAAAGCAGGCACAGTGAAAATGCAGGATTTTTCTCAGATGGTACAGAACACAAGCGCACAGGCAACAAGCCAAACAGATAAGACAGCGGCGACAAAAGAAGTCTCCGAAGTTGATGAGATGGCAGCGTTCAAGTAGGAAATCTATGAGAAACTGGCTGAAATTGATAAAATGAACTCCTCGGCTATTTTGTCCAATTCTGTACATATCACAGAAGATGGATTCAAAAGAATGAAGGAAGATCCAGAATACCGTAAGGAAATTATGGATTGGCTTCGTGCAGATGCAAGAGCTTCTCATGGGGTTCCTATTGCTGCCCATGTTACAACAACAATTACAGGGTCTGGAGCAACCAGCTATGGTATGAATGTTTTTGATAATGATAGTGCGGCGACAAAAGCATCCAAACAGCAATGGGCTGATAAGAAAGCAGAAGGTTCGTTTTATCATTCTGATCGTACCTATGCTGACCGTAGAGCTGCACAGCGTAAGCGGGACAGCGAGTATGTGGCAAGTGAACGCCAAAAGCGGGAACTTATGCAGAAGATGATACTGGAAAAGCATATCGACCAAAAGGCACAGCGACAATTACTCGATCAGAAAGCTCTTGCACAGAATGTAGTTGACCAGAAGTATGTTCAAGATTACTTGCTGGGAATGCAAGAAAGTAAAAGCTGGAACATTTGAGTATAAATAAATTCATTTATACTTTTATGGTCTATTCAGAGCCATGTAAAGATTATCAAATGAGCGTCGAATGCTTGCATTCGTAAGAGCAATTGATAATCTTTATAGGGCGAAGTCACCACATGAGCAAAAGAAAAGCCTCGCAGAGGCGGTTTTGCGAATGGGGTTCTGAATAGTTACCTTTTATGTAATAATTATGGAAAGGAGATACCGCTACAGGGGGGATTGGTAGTAAACCGTGATCCAAAGACAGGGTTAAATTATTTGTCGATAAAGGGAAATGAGGCACAAGGAGTTTCGGTAATCATAACATCCGATAAAGATATAGAGACGCTGAATAAATTAGCTGATGAATTTCAAAAATATCCGGTAAGTTCACAGCTGTCTACGGCAGAATTATATGCTTTACTTGAGATATCAGGAAATCTGAAACGTGAAAAAGATGGTTTTACATTTTTGACTCCGAATGGAATTACATATATTCCGTATGACGGTGATTCTAGCAAAGCATGGGAAATTGATATGTCGGGTTCCTGTTATGCTACTGCCAGAAAATGTTTAGCGGCAGAAAATGATTGTGCAGACATAAGTACATGGACGAAAATTTTGAAAGGAATAAAGATATATTATGGTGATAATTATGGCACCACTCAGACAAATAATGTATATAAAGTTGATGATTTAGGCAGATATTATATGTTTGCATAAGATATATATACAAGTATGAAACTATAAAAATATAGTATGTTTTATGTGGTAAAAATATTGTATTTATGAGACTTTTGGTATTTCACAAATACCTAAGAAAAAATAAAGTAGAGGAGTGTGTATATTATGAATATTGATTACAGTCAGTTTTACAGAGGAACAACGAATATTCCTTCATATGGGAACGGTACATATAAGAAAGATACCCTTGTAAAGTATGAATTTAACACTACGGATGAACATGGCAACAAGGTTATGGACAAGATGTCGAGGGAAGAAACCCTGCAGGCGATGAAGGACATTGGTTCGCAGTATGGAGATGCTGTCATCGTGGAGTTTTCGGGAGATGGAATGGCTGCACTTGTGGAAAACAAGAAAGGCATAGTGGACGAGAATGTAACGAAAGAGCAACGGGAAGCAATGGAAGCGAGGAATGCAGCGTTCCAAAAAGAAATCACGCAGGTTGATAATACTTTAGAACTTCCGGCATATTCCGGGATGTACGGTGCGGACAAGGCGGTTGCATCTGCGGTGGAGAATTGCAGCAAAGAGGAGCAGGGATTTGTATATGATATCATCCGTCAGAATTTCCTTGTCGGAAATACTGGCTCTATGACAGAGGAAGAACGGCAGGCAAATATTTCACTTGGTATGAAAAAAGCGGAATATGCGGCAGAGAATTTTATCCCGGAAGATAGCAGAAAATCATTTTTGGAAGCGATGGAGTCTATCGCAAAGCTTGCAAGCGCAGGAAAAGCCGACAATAACGGAAATATGGACTATGGAGTACGGAAAGGTACATATCTTGGACATGGCAGCAATCTTGTAAAGACTACAAATGCACTTGATATGATGAGGACGATGGACAGCAGTGCATACGCGGAATATCAGAAGATTAGTAAAGAAAGCAGCAATGAGGACAGACAGCTTAATGCGTTAAAATACTTTACAAATTGGTATGAAGGGGCAGTGAAAAAGAATCCTTCGATGGTTGATAATTACGAAAAGCAGTCGGAGGAATATGTGGAGAAAAATGTAAAAGATCAGAAGCTGGATGCAACTTTTTCAGATATAAAGACAGAGAATAAAGCAGCTTTTCTTGAAAGTCTGAAAGTGTTCCAGAATAATAATCCTAATTTTCTTTCATCTATCATAAATCGGGAGCTGGCATCTAAATTTTGGAGCATTTGATAAACGTAAATTGGAAAAGTTATAATTGCTCGGAAAATGGAAGATAACAACAATAAAGTGTAGAGTGTGCCTTTCACATAGGGACACTTGTTACAAGCAATATTGTAAATGATACAAGCAAATATGATGAATACAAAGAAAAGGCTCAAATGTTTGATACAAAATATCAGAAAACCGCAGTATCAATAATGGAGCAGGCTAAAGAGAAGTTTTTGGTAGCCTTTAAAAGTATAAATTACAAACAAGGAACAGCAACAAGCATACTATCGGATATTATGAAAAAGTGCTGATAAAGGAGGATTAAAAATGGCTATTAGTGGAGTAGGACAGAGTTATTATCAGAACAATGTTGCAACAACGAAAAGTACAAAGAGCGTAAACAGCATGGGAGAAACGGGCAATACAAAGGAACTATCAGAAGCGGAAGAAATGGCGATTTTCAAAAAGGAATTTTATGCTGAAATTGATAAGATACCCAGAAATAGAACTATAACCAATGTGGCTATCAACATATCAGAGGAAGCATTTAAGAATATGAAAGATGATCCGGAGTACAGGGAAAAGATATTATCAGCACTTAAACGTGACTTAACTTCATCCTTTGCACCGTTGGAAGCTTCTATGGTGCTCACTGTAGGAGCTACTGCTAAAGATTATAGGGGCGATTCATGGTCTGGTGTTAATAATCAATCGGAATTTTATGCTCGTTCACAAAACAGTTTTTATAAAAAGACAAGCAACAAGAAAGATAGACAAAAAGAGCTTTTGGAAGAATATCTGGAAAAACGGGCGCAGGTTAAAAAACAGCAGCAGGAAATGTTGAATGAAAAGATTGCAAAGCAGGAACAGGAAAGAAGCCGATTATTACGGTCGTGGAACAATGAAAGGCTGTTGTCAAAAGCGTCTAATGCTTATGAAGCAAATGCTATGACGGAAGCGGTTACGGATAGTGCTTTTTCGCTTGGATAGTGATTTTAAGTAAGGAGAAAGAGATATGTCAATTACATTTTTAAGTCATCCTATTCATTTGCCGGATTTTTCCATGTTTGATAGGGAATATTTGGGAAAACAGGAAAGCCAAAATGAAGACCAGAAGGTGTTTCATAAGGATACTTTAGAGGTTTCTCAATTATCGAAAAACAGGGAAAATTTAATGGATAAAATTAAGCATACAGTTGTGCATTCGGTTACATCGTTCAGCGATATGAGAGCCGGAATATTAAAGGAAATCAGGGAAGAAAAAGGGCAGTATGGCTATTCGGATGTTGTGAATGCTTGTGGGCTGAGTTATGCAAGGCTGTATTCTGAAATTGAACAGCGCTATGAAAATGAACAGTATTATAAGGTAGATGGGACGCCGCTGACAAAAGAAGATGAGATAGAGTGGTTGGATATACAATTTGAGCAGGAAGTGGCATGGCAGAAATCCTGTGCCAGAATAACAGCCCAGGGGCAGGTCATTCAGGGGAATATTCCTGAAATGCCAACAGAGGAGATGGAAGAATTGGAGGACAGCTTTTATCAGGTTAAGGATGCCTATATGAAGCTGTACCGAGAAAACAGACGGGCAGAGAGACCGCTTGTTTTGCAAAGTTATATGTTTGGCAATAGCCAGATGTATCAAATATTGAATAGACTAGGAAATTTACAGGAGAGGGTGGTATAATGCAAGTTAATTCGTCCAATGGTTCATTACAACAAAGGTTCTTTTCTGGAACAGGCAGTATAGGCGGCATCCATCTGCCGGACTTCAATGACAAATATATTTTCTCTAAAAAGAAAAGCGGTGTCAGTGATAAAGAATACCGGAAGCAGATCAGGGAACAAGCTTATGAGGATTTTGAAAAAGGGCAGTTCCAAAACAAATCCGAAGGATTTAATAGGCTGATGAAAAGCTACACATCGGAAGTGTCCCCGGACAGAAAAGGGATTATTACTTCCGGGCTGAAAGCTATTTCAAGGAACAGACAGAATGTGCTGAAGCCAATAGATTTTGTGGCAACACTGCTTGAAGGGAAAGTGAAATATCAGAAACTGCCGTCAGGCAACAGCGATTACATAGAGTTTTACGATAAAAACGGGGAGATGGTGACGACTTATTCCAATAATGGGTGGACGATGTATACGACTAATGCAGAGGCCGCCAGACAGACGGAAATGTGCATGATCTATAACGAGGCATGGGGAAATGCCAAGAGAGGGATTCCGATGGCAGGCGAAGAAATGGTAAATGTGGTAGATATGCAGAGTAGCTTTGATGCCAAAGCATAGCAGGAAATAAAACCCACAGCCCCGTATGCAATACTGCAAACCGCAGGTACAAAAAAAGATGAACCGATTGCGGCTGATAACTTGATAGAAACTCAGGAGACAAAAACTGGGGAGAAACAAATTACAGCTGAAGAAAAGATTAAACAGGCAGATGAGTTTTGGGCTCAGCATAGCAGGGGGGAACAAGGTCAAACTGACTGTTCACATGGGAAAAGATAGTTTCATTGAAGTTATCAAAGAAAAACCAAACAGCAGATAATGTACTTCTTGGCTGGACATAGGAATTATTCTTTTGTATTGACCAAAGCTTCAGCAGTAGATAAATGTAATAAGGCAGGTGATGTGTATGGGAAAATGTTAGTTCTGACATTTGAGGATAATGAGGATGCTATGATGAATCGCATATTATCGTTGATAAATACCAAAGAAGTGTTGATGCAACAATAGTTGCGGATCATATAGTATTAGAAGCAGAGGATTTAGGACTTAGTTCTTGTTGGCTTACATATTTTGATCCTGAGATTATCAGAAATGAGTTTAATATTCCAAGTAACCTTGAACCAATAGCAATTATTGCGGTGGGATATGCTGACACAGAAAAGGCATCACCAGACAGACATTCAAAGGATAGAAAAGCGCTTGAAAGCCTTGTTTGTTACGAAACTTTTTAAGCATATTAAGAAATAAAAGAGATTGTGTTTAAAGATGGAAAACTTGTCTGAGACGCAGCGAAGTAAATAAAATGAATAATATAGGAAGTCAGTAGTGCGTGAATAAACTGCTGGCTTCTTTTTTGATAGATACAGTCACTCCCAGAGAGTGTGCAGGATAGTAAAGTAATAATATCAACATGACGATATAGAAAATGCAGGGAAGCATTGTATTTCAAAGAGTTTGAGATACAGTGCTTTTGTGTATTAACAGGAGCAAATGGTTTACTGCTTTTCTTTTTAATCGTATTTCGTGTTAAAAAATCGTATTTGGTGAAGAAATACCATAATATTTTGTTTCATGTGATATCTTTTATAGGTGAGATTTGAAACAGAATAAAGATTGAACCGATATATAAATGAGAAAGAAGGTGAGTGCTATGCTGGAAATTGTTGTCTGTGATGACGATATAGCAGATCTTGAGCGTGCAGTGAATATGCTGCATAAGATTTTTACAAGTCAAAAGATTGCTTATCATATTGAGCAATTTGCGTCTGCAAATCAAATGCTTGAAAATATCAGCAACATTGATATCGGAATTTTAGATATTTCGATGGAAGAACTGAATGGTATTAAACTGGGGAGAACATTGAAAGAAAAATTTCCAGATGTGAAATTAGTGTATATTACGAGTTATGAAGAATATTGTATGCGGGTCATTAACGAAGTCCACGCATTTTCATTTTTATGTAAACCATTGGAATATGATAAATTGGAAATGCAGATGTGGGAGCTGCTAGATCAACTGCCGGATACCGGAGTAGAAAAGGATTTTTATAAAGTGACGGACAGCAATGGGAAAGAGTATCTGTCGATCAGATTGAAGCTCAGGGACATTTTATATTTTGAATACATAAAAAGATCAAGAAAAGTACTGATTGCGTTGGCTGATATCACATATGAGTATGACTGCATTTTTGAAAAACTGGTTGAAGAACTGCAGCCATATGATTTTGTTGTGAATTGCAGGGGAAATCTGGTTAATTTAAGGCATATTGAAAAAATAAAAGGCTTTACCATTTATCTGGACAATGGAAAAGAACTCCAGATTGCGCAAAAGAGAAGCAGCGATTTTAGAGAAGAAGTAAATAAATTTTTGCAGAAAAATTCATAGGAGAAACGATGAATACGATTTTACTGATATTATGTAATGCTCTTTCCTGTTTTATCATAAGTAACATACTGTTCCAGTTTATGAATGGAAAGTATAAAAGGAGCAGTCAAAATAGATATGCATATATTGTGATCGAGGCTGTCACAGTGATTTTTACAACCTGTATCAATATGCTCAATCATTCCATATTAAATTTGGTGGTCTGGGGCGTGTTGACGGGGATAATAGCATATGCTCTGTATTATGAGGATATGGATAAACCATTAAGACGTATCATTGAATGTGAGGCATTGGTATTTTGCATGTCTGTTTGTGAATCATTAGGAGTGATTCTTTTACAATGTATTTTGCAGGCAGCAGATATAAAAAATGTGAATGAAACGATGCTTTACTGCCTTGAGGTAACATTTTCAAAAATAATACTTATTTTTTTGTATTACACATTCGTAAATAGGTTTGTGAAAAAGAGTGATATTCCTTATGCAAAGACAAGGTACATCATGTATGGAATTATACTCCTGTACAATCTGATTAACATGGGTGTAATTGTAGAGAATTTTAAAAATGGAGAAGAAAATTACTTATGTGCAGTCAATATGGGGTGTATTGTTCTGGCAGATCTATACCTTTTATATTTTGTTAAAATGGCAGATGAAAAGAACTATTATGAAAAGCAGCTCATCGCTTTAGAGCAACAGGCAAAGGTACAATACGAATACTATTTGACGCAGACAAAAAAATATGATCAAACCGTCCACATATTACATGATGTAAATAAGCATATTAAAGCAATCGAAGGATTATATGGTGCAGAGCAGGGGAATACGGCAGGAGAATATGCAGCGGAAATCAGAGAACTGTTAAAGCCGCTCATTCCGGTTCAATACACAGAAAATCCAATATTAAACATTCTTCTTACCGATAAAGAATCCGTTATGAGGGAAAAAGGTATTTCAGTAACCATAAAGGTGGATAATGTGAATCTGAATTTCCTTGCACCAATCGACATTACAACTATTTTTGGAAATTTATTAGATAATGCGATTGAGGCAGCAGAGAAGCTGGAAGGAGAGAAATATATTTCGATTAAGATTGGCTCATACCATAAAATGATAGCTGCCAGCATCGAAAATAACTGCGGGGAGGTAAAGTGGAAAAATGGTTTTCCGGTATCAGCGAAAGGAAAAGGCGGTGGAATAGGACTGCTGAATGTTCAGAGCAGTGTAAAAAAATATGATGGAAATTTAATATTGAAAAGTGATGGAAATAAATTTATTGCTGAGTTATTCCTCAATTCATAAAAAGTCTTACTTCGTGCAAAAAAATCGTACTTGGTGCAGAAAAGGTAAAATATCAGAAGGAGTGTGTCGATATAAAAAATAAAATGGATGATACATATAAAAAATTTAATGATGGGAGGTTTCGCTTATGTCAAGAATTACGGACTACGGTTTTTTATTTCAAACGACATTTGGAACATCAAAAACAAATTTAGTCAACAATATTCAGTTGTCCCAAATGAACAGCAGCTCTGTACAGAAACAATTAAAAGCAGCAGGGATTGACACAAACAGTAAAAAGTATAAAGCAGCATTGAGTGAGATGATGAAGAATGGAAACGGTGCAATGTTTACAAATGTTCAGGCAATTAAGAACCTGATGAGCCAATATGACAAAAATGGAGACTGGATTGATCCGAATACCGGATTAACAGGACTTGCTGTAACGGATGAGAACAGAAACAGTTATAAACATATCATTTCTATTCCAGAGAGCAGCCGGGAAGAAATGTTTGAACTGGCAAAGAAAGAATTCTTAAATGAAAACGGTACTTTAAATGGTGATACTACCAAAAGGGAGAGTGTATATAACAATTTATATAGAAAAATGGATAAAGATGACCGTTTATCAGCAGGCTGGACAATGGAACAATATGAACATCAATACAGACAGGCATTTGCAGAAGTTGCAAAAGCCGCAGATCCTACATGGAAAGCGGGTAAAACAATACCGGCTGGCTCATTGGATGGCATTACGAGAGAGTCGGTGGAAAGTGGTAGGAAGTCAGTAGATATAAAGTTATAGATAGATTTATTTATGAGCTACGAGGTGGAACTAAGATAATGGGTTTTAAGGAGGAAAAATAGGATATGAAAATATCTAATTACATGAACAATACGAATCTGATCGTAGAAAAAAATAATGTTAAAGTCCAGAAAGAAAATAAGCAGACAAACGAAAAACATACAACGGAACAATCGGTAAAGCTTTCTATTTCTAATGAGGGAATGGAGTATTATCGCAACTGTATACAGCAGAACAGACAGGAAACCTATGATGATGTACTTCAGCGGAGAGAACTGTTAAAAAGTGAAAAAATCAGAGATATTGATTATGGATATGAAATTTCAAAGAAAGCAGCAGAATTGAATAAAGATGCTGCTAATGCCGGGCAAAATGCTTTAAGCACTACAGACAGAGCGAACGGTTATGTTGCAGCATATGCAGAGTTGTATGATGAAATTGTTCAGGGATATGAATCTGGTACACGGGAAATATATGTGACAGATGAAAATGGAACTCATAAGCTTACAAAGGATGAAGAGTTAAGCAATTTAGATGCTGCATATAAAAAAACAGTGGATGACTTTGTGACAATGGAGACAACCAATCAGCATGCCCGTGGAATTATTGGTGAAGAAATGAATAAAATTTCAAAAATTACCACAAGGTCAACTTTGGCATCGGCTTACATTGAGGAGCAAAAAACCAGGGGGAAGGATGAGATTACTGAAAACTTAGGAAAGAAGATGTATGGTGCAATTACCTCATTTAAGGAGAAATATACAATGATTCAGCCTAATAGAGAGCAGTTATTGATGAGCATTAAGATTTGATAATGTTAGTACTATGATTTACAAATAAAAATAGTAATTACATATCATATTGAGGCTGAGAGAAATTAAATATCCAAGTCGTTCAATATAATAGAAATTATTTTAAGTTTCAATAACAGGGAGGTAGGATTATGGCAATTACGGGTATCAATAACAGCAGTTACACATCGTATTATGCTTCAAATTATAAGAATACTGTAAAAAAAACAGATAGTGAAAAGGATAGTACAAATACAAAAGACGGCAACGTGACAACAAGTACAGTTGAATTAAAAACATCACGTCCCGGTGTGACAAAAACAGAGCAGATTAAGACAGGGTATAGTAATGTAAATGATTATTCAAAATACTTGCAAGGAAAATACCATTATATGAATATAGGGCTGACTTCAATGCAGGGTATTCCGACAACGGTATCTGTTTCAAGTGCATTTTTACAAAAGTGCATGAATGATCCGGAAAAAGCAAAGTATCTGGAGGAAAACTTAGCAGCCATTCCGGATTGTACAAAAGATACGATTAATGGATGTTTGGGCACTGTGACAAATCAGAGTTATATGATTGATGCAAACGGAAATATTATAGAGACAGCATCTGGTACAAATGATCCAGATGGGAAAATAGCGAAAGAGAATGCTGAACGAAAGGCAAAAGAGAACAGAGAAAAAGAGGAAAAGGTAAAAGAAAAAAGAGCTGCTAAAAAAGCAGAGGAAGAAAAAGCTGCAAAGAAACGTGCAGAAAAATCGGCAGAAGGAAAAGAAACGGGTGATTATACCTTATCCATAACTGGTAATGATGTAAAAAGTATGACACAGAGCCTTGTAGCAGAATCTGTGAGTATTTCTGCACCTGATAGATCAAGTTTTGATATTAAGGCATAAGAGGGTTCGGTAAAAGGAAAATATCAAATCAATGCATTAGTTGGAAGTGCTTGTTTCCTATTATGGCATATCCAAGCTAACGATAGCAAAAATGGCTGGTGTTGAGGAAAAAGATATTGACAGGCTTTTAGCCAATCCACCAGAAAAGATTGAAATCGAAGTAAAGTATAAAATTGCTGTGACGATTATGGAACTGCGATTTTGGCTAAAAGATTGTGAATCACCGATATAATCGGGATTTGTGAGTAGAGGGCACTTATGAAAAATAAAAGTATCAATCAAGTTTCCATAATAAATGGTGAAGATGGTCCCACAAGTGTTTTTATATTTGGAGAAGCTCAAAAGAAATCTCTAAAGATTAGAATCCGAAATGCTATCTATCAATCCAGACGAAAAAGGATAGAAAAGAGAATAGCGGCCAACCCGCATACACTTGCGGAAGTGGTGCAATACGCAAAGGATCATTATGATTTAGTGGAAATCAATCCTGCCGCAACAAATTGGATAGAACGACAGAAAAATCTAAAAGCTAGTTTGATTATGCAGCATAAACCAGAACTTTTGGGTCAAAGGAAGGATATTCCAAAACCAGATTTTCATAATGAAGAATCTGTTAAAAATTTTTTGAATGAAATGGAAATTAGAAATAAATTGATTAACCAAATGCCTGATAATGTAATTCCCATGGATTTTCATTTATATGAAATAAAAATTGGTGAGGATTTAATGGAAATAGAGGTAGATTATACCTGGAATATATTTGGAATATCTTACTCTGGAAATAAGTCGGTCATAAAAAGGTTTAAGAAAATAGCCAGAGATTTATATTGTTATTATGGTGTCAGTGAGGAGGATATAAAGAACCGGACAAAAAGATATTCTTCACTGGTAACGGAATTGAGTTCATAATTCAGAATTTTAAATGGAGTATTTACGATGAAGAAAATTATATCTTATTTTTTGAGTGGAATCGTATTATGCACAGCTCTTCTTGTAACTCCTGTATCGGCAGCAGAAGTTGCACCGGCAGAGGAAACAATAACTATAAATTCTACTGTATCAGTGAGGGCTACAAATTATTGGACTAAGACAACAACAAAATTAAATTCTGTATATGGGACAGCATCAAATATTTCAACTGTTTCATCAGGGTCTGTAAGTGGATCAAATCCTCAGATTTTAAAAATAGAGGTGTATAGTAGGGTTAGTTCAGGAAGTGATTCGTTTTATTTATATGTAGAAGATGGCAATGGAAATGTTAATTATACAACAGTAAGTAAGAGTGGAACAATAACAATTAATGATTTTAATGGTTTTGATCCGTCAGGCAAGTGGAAAATATGGATTGTTACAAAAGGAACAGTTTCAACATCTACTGAAACAATAAAAGTATATTATACATATTAAAAATGTAATGTGGCTACAATTTTGTATTATAGGAGAGAGTGAAATATGAATGTAAAT
>OBWK01000233.1_pt1 | contig 38435 bp, 33 predicted proteins | sample 1495251 | NCBI WGS metagenome assembly OBWK01 (sample SAMEA2580065, study PRJEB22360) | human gut metagenome | biome: human gut; feature: human-associated habitat; material: faeces | place: Denmark | collected 2008/2010 | reverse complement strand
ATAATTAACCTATAAAAGAAAGCGCATCTTTTTAAGAATCAGCCATATGAATCTATGGTGAAGGCCTGAAAGACCTTCTTAAAAAGGAGCGCTTTTGTCGTGTTTATATCATTTTTGTTACCAGTAGTTGTTGATTACAAAAGGAGGATGAAGCATGTATCAGGTATCAGAGCGGGTAAAAAAACAGTTTGAATATACAATGAGTATTCCGTGTGTAAAGGAAGCTATGAAATTTATACAGGAAGATGAGAGGAATACGATTGAAGAGCAGAAAGAACTGGTTCTCATAGAGGCTCCGACGGGGGAGGAAGAAAAACGCGCAGCGGTCATGATGGAAAAATTTAAAGCCCTCGGTCTTGAAAATGTTCACATCGACCGAGGTGGAAATGTCGTTGGTCTTCGAAGAGGAAGCGGAAAAGGGCCGAAGGTATTGATCGAGGGTCATCTGGATACAGTCTTTCCATTTGGAACGGTACATGGCGTAGAGGAGAGAGACGGATTCCTCTACGCACCGGGAATCGGTGATGATACGAGAGCACTGGCAATGCTGTTGGGACTTTTAAGAGCATTGAATCAGAACGAGATCAAGACATTCGGAGACATTGTATTTGTGGCAACTACCCGCGAGGAAGGTATGGGCGGCCTCGGCGGAATGAAAGATTTCCTGAATGATAATGACGACATTGATATTTCACTCACAATTGATAACAATGACATGAGTGTATTGATCTTCGAGGCGACAAGCGGAGAGACCTACGAGGTCAACTTTTATGGTATCGGCGGTCATGCGTTTGGAGCGTTTGGCGAGATGGCACAGCCGATCCATGCAGCAGCCAGAGCAGTTGCGAAGATCGCTGATTTTACAGTTCCATCAGATCCGAAGACAAGCTTCTGTGTCTCAAATTTCCACGGTGGAACTGCGGCCGGAGTGCATGCGATCGCATCGCAGGCAACCATCAAATTTAATTTCAGATCAAATTCACCGGAGGAGCTTGCAAAGCTTCGCACAAAAATCTTTGATGCGGTCGAAGAAGCATGCCGGGAAGAAACGGAAAAATGGGGAAAAGATGAGATCACATGGGATAAAAAACTGATCAGTCAGGTTCCGGGCGGAACTCAGGATTCCCATACACCACTGGTAGAATCCGCGTGGCTTGGTTTGAAGTCTCTGGATATTGAACCGGTATTCCATAAAGGCGGCTGCACAAATGCGAACGTAGCGGTTTCGAAAGGAATTCCATCGATCTGTCTTGGACGTGCGTTTGCACCGGATGAAAATAGAAAGAATATAATGAATCATAGTGTTCATGAAAAGTTTCCGATCACCGACTCATATAAGGCAGTTCAGCAGGCATTTATGGTATTGATGATGGCAGCAGGAATCGACGGAGAGACTAATTCTGTTGTGGAGGAAAAATAGATTATGAAGAAAATGACACTGATCGCTACAGGAGATGCGTTTATCACAAGAAGATTTCCGGAAGGCGGTTATGAAGGATTTGAGCAGGTCAGAGACGTGATCAGTCAGTATGATGTGAAATTTTCGAATCTGGAGATGACATTCCACAATGAGGAAGGATATCCGGCAGCATTTTCCGGAGGAACCTGGGCAATGGCAGATCCAAGAACCCTTGATGATATGAGATCGTTTGGTTTTAATCTGTTTAATACGGCAAATAATCATTCCTGCGACTACAGTCATGGAGGCGTTCTTGCGACCATCCGGAATCTCAAAGAGAGAGACATGACCTTTGCCGGAACAGGAAAAAATCTTTCCGAGGCATCAAAACCATGCTATCTGGAGACGAAAAACGGACGTGTCGCAATGATTGCGGTCTCTTCAAGCTTCCATGAGTCAGGAATGGCTGGTGGACAGAGCGCGGAATTGATCGGAAGACCTGGATTAAATCCGCTTCGTTATGAAACGATTTACCATGTCACGGAAGAGAATTATAAGAAAGCAGAAGAACTGGCGGCGCTTACAAAGATCAACTCAACGATGGAGCGGTCTGTAAAAAACGGATATAAGAATCCGCCGGCTTCCGGAACACTGCCCTTTGGAACATACAAATTTGTTCTGGATGAAAAAGACTGGATCGAGAGCGTTCCGTTCCCGGCTGATATGGAACGTGTCGAGAAGGAGATCATTGAGGCAAAAAAACAGGCAGATATCGTTCTTGTAAGCTTTCATGGTCATGAGACGGATGGGGAAGACACAACGGTTCCATCCATGTTCCTTGAGACATTTTCAAGAAGATGTGTGGATGCGGGAGCTGATGCGGTAATCGGACACGGACCGCATGAACTTCGTGGAATTGAGATTTATCATGGAGCCCCCATTTTTTACAGTCTGGGAAATTTCCTTTTTGAGACAGAAACCGTGGAAAAGCAGCCTTACGATGCATACATAAATAAAAAAATGCCGCTGGATACCAAGGTTGGTGCTTATATGGATGCCCGTAGTAAAAATGGCACGGCCGGATACGGAGTGCTTCCGGAGATCTGGTTATCCGTGATGGCAGGCTGGACCATGGAAGATGGACATTTGACAGAAATCAAACTGTATCCGATTTCTCTTGGAATGACAGAAAAAAGGCCGCAAAAAGGAGTTCCGGTGTTGACCGGAGATGAGAATGTACTGTCATACCTGGCAGAGCTTTCAAAACCTTACGGAACTGAGATGGAAATTAAAGACGGCGTAGGAACGATCAGACTTTAAAGAAGATAGAAGGTGAGCGGATATGGAAGAGAGAAAGAGTAAAATTCTGAGCGAAATTGACCGGGACAGGGAAGAACTTGAAGAAAACGATCGGAATCGATATAATCAATATAAAGACAGCGCACCTGTGTAAGAATCGGCTCATCATCAGGTGCGCACAGAAAAAAGGAGGGGAGTACCCATGAACAAAATCACAAATGCGTCAAGATTTCTTTTTGAGGAACTTGTATCCAGAATACAGGAACGTTCCAACGCAGTGGGAATTGCGGTTGCGATCGTTGACCGAAATGGAAATACACAGTATGAAAAGTTTTTTGGATACCGGGATCAGGAGAGAAAACTGCCGATCGATGAGGATACGATCTTCGGATTAGCGTCCGTCACGAAATCCTTTGTGGCTTTATCGATCATGCAGTTAGTCGAAGCTGGAAAAGTAGATCTGGATGATCCGGTGAGCAAATATATTCCGGAATTTACAAACCGTAATCAGAAACCGATAAAGGTATGGCACTTTTTATGTCACACAGCGGGCTTTTATCCGATGCACCGCACAATCATCAATGAGATTGCGCAGAAGGCAGGACTGGATGAGAATGAGACAGGGGATTTTGCGTTCTGTGAGAAGATCGCATTGGAAGGAACAAAGGCAGTCGCTGAGCTGCTGGATGCCCAGACAAAGGAAAACGGCGGTCTGATCGGAGATCCGGGAAACTACATGAGCTATTGCAATGATGGCTTTGGACTTTTGTCGGAGATCGTGCGTCGTGTCGGTGGGGAGAACAGCTTTGCGGAATATGTGAAAAAACATATTCTTGAGCCGCTTCATATGGAGCGGAGCAGCGGAGAGTATGTAAGACCGGCAGCGGATGCGAACGCGGCAGTTCTCTACAAAATGCAAAAAGGTGTCGTGATCTCCGGCAGAGATTACCATGACAATGCATTTTCTCTTGGCGGAGCCGGTTCCCTGAAATCTACGCTTGCAGACATGAAAAAATACATCTGTATGTATCTGAATTACGGAAAGGGAATCGATGGAACAAGGATCCTCTCCCAGGAGGGTGTACGGACGATGTGCCGCCCAAGAATCGATTATCGCCCGGAGAGCCATTATTGCTTTGGTCTTTCGCAGAAGAAGCTGGATGACCTGACGGTTATGGAGCATGGCGGAAGCCTGCCGGGAGTTTCATCGAATTTATCCTGGTCGTATGATGCCGGAGTGGGTGTTATGGTACTGTGCAACACATCAGGTGTGCCGGTAAGCACGATCGCGGATGCAGCAATGCGGATGTACCATGGAAGGAATCCGATTGAGGACCGGTCCGTTTATCAGGAGACGGAGTGGGATGCGGAAAAGAGAAAGGCGATGTGCGGCACCTTCCGGTCTGATGAAGATAACAATATCACGATTTTTGAGAAAGACGGAATCATGGCAGCAAAAGAAGGAGAGACGCTTCTTCGATTTGTGCCGGTGCAGGAATTTTTAGGGATTGTGCGCAACCCGGATAAGGATGGCTACGTGAGATTTTTCGAAAATGAGAATGGTGAGATCTTTGCAATCGGATATGGTGGAAGAATGCTGCCGAGAGTGAAGGACTGATTGGATCAAAGTTTGAGTATGAAAAAATGCCGGATGATCGGTCTTCCCGATCATCCGGCATTTCATGATTCTGATAAGAATATGTCAGCTTCGCTGACCAGAATCACGCGCAAAGTCTCACGGACGTTCGGCTTGAATTTGACTGCCATGCTGGATCCATACAGTGTGTTTTATATGACGATCAATTAGTGGATAAAGCTTTCTGCCCACTTTTTAAAGTTTGCGAAGTCCTCTTCGTTCGGATGGGAGAGGCCTTCATTGTATGTGTCGCGAAGAAGCTTTGCCTTTGCGTCCTCCGGGTCCTTTTCGAGCATTGCGGTAAATTTATTGGCGACTGTCGGCTGCATTTTCCCCTGGCAGACGAATCCTGTCAGAACGGTGTTGTTTACGGGAATATTTGCCTCTGCCTGCTTTAAGATCGAGTGGATGTAATCAGGAGCGGCATATCCGGCTGTGCCGAAAAGAGCGATATTCGTATTCTGAAGGTTTTTTAAGAAGATCCGTGTCCTGTCATCACAGCTTCCTTTATCGGTCCAGAAACCGGCGAAGATAAGGTCCGCGCCAAGCTCCGGGGAGTAATGGGACGTATCACCGAAATAAACACAGTGCTCATGCGGAAGGATATCATGGAGACGATCTGCGAGTGCTGCAGTATTTCCGGTTTTACTGGAATAAACGATGGCATATTTCATTGGCATTTCCTCCATTTACTGTAATGATGCGGCAATTGCGTCTGCAAGTGCGTCAAGCTCAGCTTCCTGATTGTCCTTCAGGGCTGATTTAATGGTTACATCTGCCTCGAGCACATGGATATTTTTCATTGTACCGAGGATTTCACCCATCTGCTTTGAGGTGGTTGCCGCCCAGGTTCCGTTCTGGATCAGGGCCGCGATACGGTTTGTAAGACCGTGGGCTGCAAGCTGGTGGAGAAGCGTATCCATATTGCAGAAGATACCGCCATTATAGGTGATAGATGCAAAGACCATCGCGGAGGTACGGAACGCGTCTGCAATGATGTAGGACGGATGGGTCTTGGAGACGTCAAAGACGGAAATATGGCGGATGCCGCGGTCGGCAAGCTTTCCGGCAAGGATATCGGCAGCTTTTTCCGTATGGCCGTAAACAGATCCGTAGGCGATCGTTACAGATTTCTCTTCCGGCGTATAGGAGCTCCATTTGAGGTATTTATCGATGAGCCATGGGAGATCTTCTCTCCAGATCACGCTGTGGAGCGGGCAGATCATCCGGATCTCGAGTCCGGCAGCCTTCTTTAAGAGACCCTGTACGGACATGCCGAATTTGCCAACGATATTTGTATAGTAACGTCTCGCCTCAGAGAGCCAGGTGCCCTTATAGTCAATCTCATCAGCAAAGATATTTCCATCGACAGCGCCGAAGGAACCGAAGGCATCGGCGGAGAACAGGATCTTTTCTGTCTTTTCGTATGTAACCATAACCTCCGGCCAGTGTACCATCGGGGCCATCACGAAGGTAAGCTCGTGGGAGCCGAGAGAGACGGTATCGCCCTCTTTTACCGGAATCGCGCGGCTGTCCACATCAAAATCAAAGAACTGTTTCATCATTCCCACAGCCTTTGCGGTGCATACGATCTTTGCCTCCGGGTAAACGGCGATCACATCGGCGATGGATGCGCAGTGATCCGGCTCCATGTGGTTTACGATCAGATAGTCCAGAGTGCGGCCGTTTAAGGCAGCGGTCACATTTTCGAGAAAATCATGGGTAAAGGATGCATCCACGGTATCGAAGAGGGCTGTCTTCTCGTCAAGAAGAACGTAAGAGTTATAGGACATTCCTGTAGGAACCGGATAAACATTTTCAAAGAGAGCGATGCGGCGGTCGTTGACGCCGACCCAGAAGAGAGAATCTGTAAGCTTTCTTATGTTATTCATGTTAGAAACCTCCTGATAATAATATTGCTGTGGCGCTTTCGAAATCTGCCAGAACGAGAACGGTAAAATACCGGAAAGGTACTGGCTTTTAAAAGAGTCACAAAAGGTCGAAAAATAAAATTATCTGGCCTTATACATCTTAATTGTTGGCGAATTTTGAAGATATAAAAAATAAATTCAGACAAGACAGAAATATGGGCGCAGATATACTATCATTCTAAATGGAAAGCCTTTGGAAAGCAAGTAAAACCATCCTGTAAAATCTTAAAAAATTATTAAATACCAGTTGACAAGTGAGATATGAAGTCATATAATTCATTTGAAATTGATATTCATTATCAATACGATTGATCCAATAAATGGTTTGGTGAGAGGTGATGGAAATGCTTACAGATGTAATTGTTTTGTTGCTGGTTGCCATGGCCGTGATCGGTGTGATAAAGAGCATCCGGAAACAGAAGAAGAGCGGTTCCTGCGGAGGTTGCTGCGGTTCCTGCTCCGGGTGCAGCGGATGCGGCAGTGTCCATTACGATACAGCTCCGAAAGCTCACAAAGCCTGAGCGGATGGGAGTGTAAAGAGGAGGAAACATGATGCCAATGACATTTTTACGTGCCGGTGAGACCGGTATGATCCAGCGTGTCGGCGGAGCGGAGGATACAAAGAGATTCCTCGCGAATCTTGGCTTCGTGGACGGAGCGGCAGTGACAGTGATCTCTGAACTCAACGGAAACCTGATCGTAAACATCAAGGATTCCAGAGTCGCGATCAACAAGGAGATGGCAAAGCACGTTATGGTGCAGTAGCTGTGAAAAAGGACAGTAACTGTTCAGCAGTTTGCATTATCCAGCAAGGAAGTGCAGACTGGGAAGAATGGGCAGTTATGGATGATGAAAGTTCAAGTGGGAGATTTCCCACTTTGCTTTTTCCCCATAGGTTAGCATGCACTAATTAGCAACAACTAATCGGGAACCTTTGTAAAAATTCCACAAAAGGCAGGGGGAATGGATCCGGACCGCAGGAGTGGTTCACAAGGATAGAAAGGAGAAGACATGACATTACGTGAAGTTCCGGTACATACAACGGTTAAAGTTGTAAAGATCAACGGAGAGGGCGCATTCCGCCGCAGAATCATGGACATGGGCATTACCAAAAACAGCGAGATCTACGTTCGTAAAGTAGCGCCGCTCGGTGATCCGGTCGAGATCACGGTCCGTGGATATGAACTGTCTTTGAGAAGAGACGATGCGGAAAGTGTCGAAGTCGTTACAGTTTAATGGCGGGATAGATGTTTTGCCTGATGTGTATGCAAAGCATTGGCAAAACCCAGTTGCTGTCCCCGCGGAGTGTGGACAGTGACAACACAAGTGCAGGAAAATAGGAGGATGAAAAATGGCTATTAAAATCGCATTAGCCGGCAACCCGAACTGTGGTAAGACGACCATGTTCAATGCCCTCACAGGCGCGAACCAGTACGTCGGAAACTGGCCGGGTGTAACTGTAGAGAAAAAAGAAGGTAAATTAAAATCTGCCAAGAGCGGTGAAGAGATCATCATCACAGACCTTCCGGGTGTTTACTCCCTTTCCCCGTACACACTGGAGGAAGTTGTAAGCCGTGATTACCTCGTTCACGAGAAACCGCAGGCGATCATCAATCTGGTAGATGCAACAAACATTGAGAGAAACTTATATCTGACGACCCAGATCCTCGAAATCGGTATTCCGGTCGTGATCGCGTTAAACATGGCTGACCTGCTTGCAAAGAGCGGGGATAAGATCGATGTGAAGAAGCTTTCCGAGATCTTCGGCTGTGAAGTTGTTGAGACCTCCGCGTTAAAGGGAACTGGCCTTAAGGAAGTTGTCGAAAAGGCGATCGAGGCAGCGAAGAAGAACGAGTGGAAGAACCCGGCCGGCATCTTCTCCGGAAACGTTGAGAACGCGATCGCAAAGGTTGAGGAGGCTGTCGGTGACGCTGTGGACGCAGACCAGAAGAGATGGTTCGCAATCAAGCTTCTTGAGAAGGACAGCAAGGTCATCGAGCAGTTACATCTTCCGGCATCCGCTATGGCAGCGGTCAACACAGAAGTTACACGTCTTGAGAAAGAGCAGGACGACGATACAGAGAGCATCATCACAGACGAGCGCTATACATACATCGGAAGCGTGATCGATAAGTCTGTTAAGAAATCCGGCAAGAAGCTCTCCACCTCCGATAAGATCGATAAGATCGTTACAAACCGTATCTTAGGTATCCCGATCTTCGCGGCAGTAATGTGGTTCGTTTATTACATCTGCGTAAGTACACTCGGAACCATGGGTACAGACTGGGCCAATGATACATTCGGCGGCGGCATTCAGGAATGGGCAGGCGCAGCACTCGCGGCAGCAGGTGCAAGCGACTTCATCCAGAGTCTTGTTGTAGACGGCATCCTCGGCGGACTCTTCGCCGTATTCGGATTCCTTCCGCAGATGGCACTCTTATTCTTAATGCTTTCCATCCTTGAGGACTGCGGATACATGGTACGTATCGCATTCGTCATGGACCGTGTGTTCCGTCACTTCGGACTTTCCGGTAAGAGCTTCATTCCGCTCCTTATCGCATCCGGCTGCGGTATCCCGGGTATCATGGCCTCCAAGACCATTGAAAACGATAACGACAGACGTCTTACCATTATGACAGCCACATTTATTCCGTGCGGTGCGAAGCTTCCGGTTATCGCTCTTTTAGGCGGCATCATGGTCGGCTGGACCTCCGGAGATTACTCCGATGCGGGAAATACAGCATTCTTAATGTACGCGTTAGGTATCGTCTGCGTTCTTGTAGCAGCGATCATGTTAAAGAAGACAAAACCGTTCTCCGGCGAGGCAGCTCCGTTCGTTATGGAGTTACCGGCATACCACATCCCGTCTGCCAAGACCGTTCTCATGCACACCTGGGAGCGTCTGTGGGGCTTCATTAAGAAAGCCGGAACGATCCTGTTCCTTGCCTGCGTGATCATGTGGATCCTCTCCACCTTCGGTTTCGAGAATGGTTCCTTCGGTATGGTAGAAGACACAGAGAACTGCCTCATGGCGATTCTCGGAAGCGCTCTTGCATGGATCTTCGCTCCTCTCGGATGGGGCAAATGGCAGTGCGTTGCAGCGGCGATCTCCGGATTTTCCGCAAAAGAGGGTATCGTTTCCACAATGGGTGTCCTTGCAAATGTCAGCGAGGATCTCTCCGAGGAGACAGACGTTGTCGCAGCCGCGATCAGAGACTGGTTCCCGACAATGGCAGCAGCCTTCTCCTTCCTTGTATTCAACCTGTTAAACTCCCCGTGTCTGGCGGCTATTTCCACAATGGCCCAGCAGATGCAGTCCAGAAAGTGGTTCTGGTTTGCAATCATCTTCCAGAACGTATTCGCTTACTGTGTAGCACTGATGTTCTACCAGTTCGGACTTCTTATGGAAGGCGGTTCCTTCGGAATCGGCACAGCAGCAGCTGTTGTTGTTCTTCTCGGATTCCTCTATATGCTGTTCCGTCCGGATCCATATAAGAACCAGAAGAAGGCATCCCGCCGTTCTGTAGCAGCTTAATTTTAGCAGTATCACTTCATTATTCCATAGAAACTCTATAAAAGATCCAGGTCAGAGGCGGACATCGCTTCGTGGCCTGGATCTTTTCTGTTGGAAAACGCATAGCCTATAGAAGGAAGATTGCGAGAGCCGCGCCAGGGTTCGGACGGCCTTCGCGGATCAAAGGAGACAAAAAGAATGGAAAATATCGGAAATATTATTCTTGGGATCATGATCCCGTTTGCGGGGACGACACTTGGAGCTGCGTGCGTATATTTTATGAAGAAGGGAATCCGTCAGAATGTGGAAAAAGGTCTTCTGGGCTTTGCGTCCGGTGTCATGGTGGCGGCATCCGTGTGGTCACTTCTGATCCCGTCCATGAATCTTTCCGCGGATCTGGGACGTCTGGCGTTTCTGCCTGCGGTGACCGGATTCTTCTGCGGCATCCTGTTCCTGCTGTTCCTTGACGGGCATGTGCCTCATCTTCACATCGGGTGCGATGAACCGGAAGGTCCGTCCTGCACGTTAAAAAAAAATACGATGCTTGTCCTTGCGGTGACCCTTCATAATATTCCGGAAGGAATGGCGGTCGGTGTCATGTTCGCGGGCCTTCTTACGGCAAACAGCGGGATCACCTTAGCCGGTGCGTTTGCCCTGTCCGTCGGGATCGCGATCCAGAACTTCCCGGAGGGCGCGATCATTTCCCTGCCGCTCAAGGGTGAGGGAATGAGCAGCAACCGGGCATTCTTGTATGGAACGCTTTCCGGCGTGGTAGAGCCAGTGGCGGCAATCCTCACCGTTTTGATGTACAGGGTCCTAGCTCCGGTCCTGCCGTATCTTCTAGCCTTCGCTGCAGGTGCCATGATGTACGTGGTCGTGGAGGAGCTGATCCCGGAGACTGCGGAGGGAGAGCACTCGAATATCGGAACCATCGGGTTTGCGGTCGGGTTTGCCCTGATGATGATGCTGGATGTGGCACTTGGGTGATACAATATGGACGACTGTGCATCCCCGCGGAGCGTTTATCTCAGTCGGACCTGATTCCCACTGAGACGAGTTTGTTGTTACTCACTACCTGAAAGAGGTGAGAGTCTTCCCGGCTAAGATAATATTATAGGGAAGGGCGACGCCCCCTTGTCCTCTGTCCTGTGGAAAAAGGTCAGAAGAATAAAAAGAAAAGTGGATATCCAGAGTCCATGATGTGACTCTGGGATATCCACTTTTTATTTCCGGCAATCAAATTTTTCAACGAAGATCGATCAAATTGTCAAAATACATCTATTATCGGAAATGCTTGTATAATTAGAATCTCTTCCACGTACCCCGATAGAAAAGCAGCAGCAGCGGGAAGAGCTCCAGACGTCCGGCAAGCATATCAAAGGTCAGAACCAGCTTGGAGAAGTTGGAGAAGAGCCCGAAGTTCTGGGCCGGGCCTACAAGTTCCAATCCCGGTCCGATGTTGTTTAAGGTCGCCGCGACGGCGGTAAAGTTTGTCACAAGATCGAAGTTGTCGATGCCGATGAGCAGCACGGAAATAGCGAAGATCAGGATGTATGCCGCCATGAAGACATTTACGGAGCGGAGGACCACATGATCCACTGCGCGTCCCTCAAAATGGATCTTGCGGACCTGATTCGGATGGAGACTCTGGGAGAGCTCTTTTGTCAGGGACCGGAATAACAGCACGACACGGGACACCTTAATGCCGCCGCCGGTACTTCCCGCGCAGGCACCGATAAACATTAAGAGCACCAGGATCGTTTTCGGGATCGTTGGCCAGAGGTTAAAATCCACGGTGGCGAAGCCGGTGGTCGTGATGATGGAAGCAACCTGAAACGCGACATGGTGGAACGCGAGGAACAGGCTGTCGAAGAAATCCCGGACGAAAAACGTGATGACAAGGATCGACGCGGCAATGATCCCGAGGTACCATCGCGCCTCCTCGCAGCGCAGTGCTTCCTTCGGCTTTTTCATATAGAAGAGGAAGTACACGTTAAAGTTGATGCCAAAAAGGATCATAAACACGGTAACTACGCCCTGCAGGTAGGTGGAATAGCTTCCGAAGCTGTCATTCTTGATACCGAAACCTCCGGTTCCCGCGGTGCCGAAAACGGTACACAGGGAATCAAACACCGGCATCTGTCCCACAAGCAGGAGAACAAACTCCAGAACCGTCAGGAACAGATAGAGTCCATAGAGGATCTTTGCGGTGGACTGCACCTTCGGGACCAGCTTTGTGACAGAGGGGCCCGGGCTCTCTGCTTTCATGAGGTTCATATGATAGCCGCTTCCGGTAAGCGGAAGCAGGCAGAGAAGGAACACGAGAACTCCCATACCACCGATCCAGTGTGTAAAGCTCCTCCAGAACAGGATGCCGTGCTGAAGCGGTTCCACGGCGGGAAGAATACTGGCACCGGTCGTCGTAAATCCGGACACAGTCTCAAACAGGGCATCCACCGGATTTGTGATGGATCCGCTTAAGAGGAACGGGATGGAACCCATGATACTCATGACGATCCAGCTTAAGGCAACCGTCACGGAGCCTTCCCTTGCGTAGAATACCTTGTTTTTCGGCTGCTTGCGGACAAGGATCACACCCGGGATCAGGCAGAGGACGATCGTGATGAAGAATGCCAGCGCGCAGCTTTCATGGTAGATCAGGGAGACTGCCAGGGACGGCACGAGAAGCGCCGCCTCCACGTCCAGAATCCAGCCGATAATATAAAAGATCATCGAATAATTCATGGAATCGCTCCTTTATGATTTTAAGATATCCCGGATATCACCGAGACCGCGGTTTGTGGTCACGAGAATCACGGTATCCCCGACCGTGATCATATTCTGACCGCGGGGGGTGAGGATCTGACCGTTGCGGTTGATGCAGCAGATCAGAAGGTTGTCCTTTAAGTTTAAGTCCATAAGCGGCACATTCGTGACAGCGGAATCCTCTTTGATGGAGAATTCCAGTGCTTCGGCACGGCCGTCCAGGATCTTATACAGCGTTTCCACGTTGCAGCCGATGGTGTTCTGGCGGGCACGGACGTACTGTAGGATATAGTCTGCCGTCAGGTACTTCGGGTAGATGATGCTGTCGATACCGAAGCTGTCGATCACGTCATCGAAGGCGATCTTATTGACCTTTGCGATGAGCTTTGCGTTGGAGTGGAGCTTTCCGTAGAGGGCGAGGAAGATATTCTCCTCGTCAAGTCCGGTGAGGGCCACAAGGGAATCAGCGTAGGTCAGGCCTTCTTCCAGAAGAAGATCCCGATCACTTCCGTCCCCGTTTATGATGTCAGCGCCGGGAATCACCTCGCTTAAGTAATCACAGCGCTCTTTCCGCTGCTCGATGATCCGGACACGGAACCCGATCTTTAAGAGGTCCTGGGCGAGATAGTGGGCGATGGTGCCGCCGCCGATGATCAGGGAATTTTTTACGGATTTTGAGCGGAGACCGATCTTTTCAAAAAACTGAGCCGTATTTTCAAGAGATCCCACGATAGAGAGGATATCCGTATCCTGAAGGACAAAGCTTCCGTTTGGGATCACGACCTCGGATCCGCGCTCAACGGCACAGATCAGGACATCGCATTTTAACTGTCTCATGATATCCATGACAGTTTTTCCGCCGAAACCGATCTCAGGTTTTAAGCGGAAACGGAGAAGCTCGACACGTCCCTTTGCGAAGGTATCGATCTTGATGGCGGACGGGAATTTTAAGAGCTTTAAGATCTCTCTGGCCGCCGTCAGCTCCGGGTTGATGATCATGGAGAGTCCGAGTTTTTCCTGAATGAAGCGGATCTCCTTATTATAGAGCGGGTTTCTTACGCGGGCGATGGTGTCACAGTGTCCGGTCTTCTTCGCCATCAGGCAGCAGAGGAGGTTTAGTTCGTCCTCGCCGGTGACAGCGATAAAGAGGTCCGCGCTTTCCACACCGGCCTCCTGCTGGATATTGAAGCTGGCGCCGTTTCCAACGATTCCCAGGGCGTCAAACTGGTTGGAAAGATGTTCCACTTTCTGCGGATTCATATCGACCATAACGAGATCGTGGCCCTCGGCGCTTAAGCGCTCCGCAAGGCTCACGCCGACCTTTCCGCAGCCGACAATGATGATCTTCATATGTTTACCGGTCCTTTCAATTAATTACGCTTCCCAGCGTCCGGAAGCGCCGCACGGGAGTACAAGTTTGGAACTTGTAACCGGAAGTCCGATCTCCTCGGAGCTTACAGTTCCGCCGAACTGCGGAACAACGGCTGTTCCGAGCATATAAGTCAGAACGGCCGGAGCAAGTCCGGTTGTGTAGGAGTTGATCAGGTAGAATAACGGCTTGTCGGAGAGGAGCTTTGCACACAGCTTTACTAACGGGTAGATTGCGTCCTCGATCTTCCAGATCTCGCCCTTCGGGCCTCTTCCATAGGAAGGCGGATCCATGATGATCGCGTCGTAGTGGTTTCCACGGCGGATCTCACGCTCTACGAATTTTACGCAATCATCCACGATCCAGCGGATCGGCGCGTTCTCAAGGCCGCTGGACTTCGCGTTCTCCTTTGCCCAGGCGACCATGCCCTTGGAGGCGTCAACGTGGGTCACGGAAGCTCCGGCTTTCGCGGCTGCCAGTGTCGCTCCGCCAGTGTAGGCGAAGAGGTTTAAAACTTTGACCGGACGTCCCGCGTTTTTGATCTTTTCGCCAAACCAGTCCCAGTTTGCCGCCTGTTCCGGGAAAAGACCGGTATGCTTAAAGCTGAAGGGCTTTAACTGGAAGGTCAGGCCTTTGTAGTTGATGCTCCACTGCTCCGGGAGATTGAAGAATTCCCACTCGCCGCCGCCTTTTGAGCTTCTGTGGTAGTGGCCGTTCATCTTTCTCCACTGTGGTGCCTTTTTATCGGTATCCCAGATAACCTGGGGATCCGGACGGACCAGAATATATTTTCCCCAACGCTCCAGCTTTTCACCGCCGGAACAGTCGATGACTTCATAGTCCTTCCATCCATCTGCTATCCACATAATTGTATTCCATCTCTTTCTTTAGACTTTTTTTGCGTAAAAACGGATCAGGGGCATAAAATGCCTATGATATATTAGTATAATAGATTCGGGGGATACTGTCAAATAGGAGTGGGGATGGAATGCGGGATGTTGGCGGAAATATGGGGAACATGAACGGAAAATGTGTCTTTCTGTGGCGGGAATGCGGCAGAACTGTGGTGGGGACTTAAGAGAATTGACAGGTATTTTCTGTTGAATAATCAGGGAGTTACTGGTAAAATAAAATCAGATGTATTGCGAAATGAAAAATACGGCCGGAAGGCAGAAATCCCATCGGCGAAGCTGATCCGGAATGGATGTTGGCGATAGTTATGCGCCTTTTGGGGTACAGGAAGGAGACGGAGCGAGTGAAGAAAAAAGGGTTAAGAATACTGGCAGCAGCGGCGGTCCTGACTTTCGGATGTCTGACGATGAACGCCTACGCAGCGGAAGGCTGGGCGCTTTCCAATAATATATGGACGTATCTTGATAAAAACGGAAATCGCGTGACGAATGAGTGGAAAAAGGGCGCGGACAATCTCTGGAGATATTTAAACAACAGCGGTGAAATGGCGGTCAACAGCTGGGCCGACAACGATTACTATGTGGATTCCAACGGGATCATGGTGGCGGATAAGTGGATGCAGATCGTGTCCCCCTACAGCAGAGACAGTCAGACCTACTGGTTTTACTTCGGTTCCAGCGGAAAAGTCACAAAGGACACCTGGAAGAAGATCGATGGAAAAAGTTATTACTTTGACGCTGACGGAATCATGCAGACCGGCTGGGCCGAAGATGGGGATTACTATTTAAGCTCCAGCGGAGCGATGGTGACAGGATGGCGATATCTGGAGCCGAAGGATGAGGACAGCAGCCTTTACGGAGCGGAGAGCGATGATGGAAAGTACTGGTTCTATTTCTCCGCAAGCGGAAAGAAGCAGAGCCCGTCGACCAGCGATGACGGCGGAGAGTATAAGGTAACAAAGATCGATGGAAAATACTATTGCTTTGACGCAGACGGACGGATGCGCACCGGCTGGGTGTATTTAGACGGTGATCCGGAAAATTCGAGTAAGAATTCGATCGCGGACTGGAGATATTTCGCGGAGAGCGGGATCCAGAACGCTACGGTCGGCGCGGCGATCTCAGGCTGGCTTTCCTTAAACCCGCCGGAACAGCTTCAGGACAATGTAGATGAGCCGGTGGTATGGTATTATTTTGATAAAAACGGTGAGCCAAAGACCGGACCGGAAGACGGAAAAGCGTCCACGAGCGATTTTGTCCGCATCAATGGAAAGACGTATCTCTTCGACCAGAAAGGAAATCCGGTCAAAGGATTAAAGAAGGTACGGATCGGATCGACCAGCGAATATACGTCCTACTACTTTGATGAGTCATCCAGAACCTCAGTAAAAGGAAAAATGACCATCGAGGAAGGCGACGGAAACAAGACCACGTTTTATTTTAATGAAGGGACCTATGCAGGCCGCGGAACAAACGGCGTGAAGAACGGATACCTTTATTATATGGGAAAACTTCAGCAGGCAGACAGTTCCAGCCGTTATGCGCTGATCAGCATTCCGAATGGAAACGGCGGTTATCAGACGTATGTGGTAAACAGCTCTGGACGTATCTCCAAGAATACGACGGTAAAGGACCGCGATGGAAACAAATATAAAGTGAATTCCAGCGGGATCCTGACGCATATCAATGACGAGGCAGCAAGCTCCACGGAAGATTACGGCGAGCCGACTGAGCCGGTATTTGAGAATGACTGATATGGATCCAGGATAAATGATAAAGGATTTTTCGAAAGACCAGGGGCAGAGATGTTCCTGGTCTTTTCCGTTAGCTGCCATGTATCCAGGAAACTTCCGGCAGCAGGATCTGCAGCAGAGAACTTTTACATATGATGGTTAAATAAAAGAGGATTCCGACTGCAAATACAGGCAGTCAGAAATCCTCAGTTTTTTAGTGTTTTAAACTTCTTCGCCGTTGATCAGCACATGCTGAATCACACCTGTCACATCAAACGGACAGCCGTCAACAATGACAACATCGGCGTCTTTTCCTTCTTCCAGAGAACCGACGCGGTCAGCGATGCCGATATGCTCGGCCGGGTTGATGGTTACGGCGCGGAGTGCCTCATACTCGTCCATACCGGCTTTGATAGCGAGCCCTGCGCAGAGCGGCAGGTAGTGGAGCGGAGTTACCGGCGCATCTGTGATGATGGAAACATGACATCCGGCTTTCGCGAGAATGCCAGGTGTCTCCCAGGTCTTATTCTGGAGCTCAAATTTGGAGGCATGTCCGAAGGTCGGACCTACCGCGAGCGGGAGATTTTCCTTCGCGAGTTCATCCACGATCATATGGCCCTCTGTCACGTGCTCCAGGGTCAGGCCGACACCGAATTCTTTCGCGATACGGATCGCAGTGAAGATATCGTTTGCCTGATGGGCATGGGCTTTTAACGGGATCTCATGGTTTAATACCGGGATCAGAGCTTCGGACTTCTGGTCGTAAGCCGGAAGCTTGGAGGCGTCATCACCGGCAGCCTCGATTTTTGCCTTGTAAACCTTCGCTTTATTTAAAGCTTCGCGGATCTTTGCGGCATTTGTCATACGGCTGGAGATTCCCTGTTTCTGGTAGCAGCGTTTCGGGTTTTCACCGAAAGCGCATTTCATAGCGATCGGGAATTTTACGATCATATTGTCAACACGGGTTCCAACCGGTTTGATAGCAGCGAAGGTTCCGCCAATGGAGTTGGAGCTGCCTGGACCGGTTGCGAAGCAGGTAACACCGGCTTTCGCGGCCATCTTCATACACGGGTCAAACGGGTTGATTCCGTCGATCGCCTGTACCTGTGGAGTTACCGGGTCATTCAGTTCATTGTAGTCGTGTCCCTCGTAGCCGATCCCGTAGCCGTCAAGACCGATATGGCAGTGGGCCTCAACAAATCCCGGATAAACATGGAGTCCGGTAGCGTCGATAACCTCAGCGCCGTCAGCAGAGAGACCTTTTCCGATCTTTACGATCTTTCCGCCGTCGATCAGGATGTCAGCGATAAAAGTTTCCTTTGATACCGCTGTGTGAAGTGTTCCGTTCTTGATACAAATCATTGGAATTCCTCCTCTTTTCAAATCATAACTCCATCATACATGAATTGCGAGAATATTTCAAGGATTCTTTCTGTACAGTAGTTAAAAAAAGGTTACGATTCACGCTTTGCGCAAACAGTAACAAAAAAGGAACTATATCATCTTAAAAGATGAAAAGTTCCTTATATTTGAGTTATGAAACTACATTCACCGGTTTCCCTTCAAGGAATCCCTTTACATTTCCGGCAAGGATGGAAACGAGACGCTGTCTTGTCTCAAGCCCCTTCCAGCCCATATGCGGGGTGAGGATCACGTTGTCGAGGGTGTAGAGCGGGTTGTCGGCTTTCGGCGGCTCAGTTTCCTGAACGTCGAGGCCTGCGCCTGCGATCTGGTGCTTTTCAAGCGCTTCGATCAGAGCCGGCTCATCGATGAGAGCACCACGGGAGGTGTTGATCAGGAAGGCGGTCGGCTTCATCAGCGCAAGAGTCTCTTTATTGATCATATGCTTTGTCTGCGGAGTTAACGGGCAGTGCAGGGAAACATAGTCACTGTTCTTTAAGACTGTCTCAAGATCCACATAGCGGATGCCGTCTTCGTCGGCTCTCGGTGTTCTTGTATACACGAGAATGTTCATATCAAGAGCTTTTGCAATCTTCATTACAGTCTTTCCGATATGTCCGGCACCGATGATTCCTAAAGTCTTTCCGTTTACCTCAACGTGCGGAACCTGGAGATTTTTCGTAAAGTTATCATGGTTTCCGTTTGCCAGCATTTTCATCTGGACCTGCATGGTGGAGCTTAAATTTAAGATCATCATGACCGCCGTGTGGGCTACGCGCTCGGAGCTGTATGCCGGGATATTGCAGACGGTGATCCCCTTCTCCCTTGCGGCATCAAGATCCAGATTGTTGTATCCGGTACCGGCCTCACAGATCAGCTTTACGGAAGCTGGAAATTTGCGGATCAGGTCACCGTTTACCGGCATCTCCTTTGTGACGATAATATCAGCTCCCTCAATGCGCTCTAAGAGCTGTTCCGGTGTGGTATCATCGTAGACGGTCACGTCGGAAGAGAGAACAGAAAAGTCGAGATTTCCGTCAAAGTTCATTTTTTTTGCGTTTAATACAACGGTCTTGTCGCTCATGGATAAATCCTCCTGAGAATAGTAATAGTTCGTAGTTGGTGGACATGTTTATTATAGCGCTCTTGAAATTAAGACGCAAGAAAAAGCTGCCCATTCAGAGCAGCTTTTTCTTGTGTGATGGGTTTTCTATTTTCAGGTTTGTTGATGGGCTGTTTTACTGCACTTTCCGCTGCATTTTCGCAACGAGGGCGCTGGTCCTCTGACGGTAGTCGTCGAGTTCGGTGACGATTCCCATGAAAGAGGAGATAAGATCTAAAGAGGCGCGCAGAGAACTCTGCTCACCCTGTACGACTGCTCGTTTTGTGAGGCGCATAGCCTGCTGCGGTGCTGCCAGAAGCTTCTCCATATACTGCTCCACAAATGCGTCAAGTTCTGCATCCGGGACGCAGTGGGTAACGAGACCCATATCCGCGGCTTCTTTTCCCTTTAAGGTCCGGGCTGTCCAGAACAGGTCTAAAGCTTTGTCCCGGCCGACGAGACGGGGCAGGAAATATGCTCCGCCGTCACCAGGTACAATTCCGGCATTAAAATAGCTTTCCGACATGGAAGCATTCTCCCCGGCGATCCGCACATCGCACATGAGAGCCATGTCAAGACCGGCACCGACTGCGGCACCATGGATCTTGGCAACCACCGGTTTATCGATTTCTTCTAAAAGAAGCGGAATTCTTTGGATTCCCTTCCAGAGTGAATTCTTTCTTGCGAGGGCTGTGGAGGAGATATCCTCATGACTTTCGAAGAATCCGTCACCGGCTGCCATTGCCTTGACGTCACCGCCTGCGCAGAACGCTTTTCCGTTTCCGGAAAGCAGAAGTGCATATACATCATCGTTGTCACGGACATCTTCCAACGCTTCTGTCCAGAGACGGATCATCTCCTCGCTGAAACAGTTGAGCTGCTTCGGACGATTCAGTGTGATGCGTGCAAGGTGGTTGTGTACTTCGTAGATCAAGTCTGCCATAGAATATCTCCTCCCCTATTTACTCTCTCAATATACCATATTGTGGAACTGATTTCATTATATGGAATTTCACACAGAATGTCAAGCCCTTGAAACTGGTTTTAACGTAAAATTTGCAAAAAAATATTGTCCAGAATCGAAAAATCCTGAACAATATCACAAAGCGAAAAAGTATTGCATTCTATATCACAATATGAAATTCTGTTACAGACGTAATGATTTAACCATCCGCACACTTGATTTACAGAGAGAGCAGCATCCACCCCGCCGCGCACATAATTATGAGAAATATGAGATTGTAAAGGGTGAATACCATCATGTACGTTCCGGACTTTGCTTCCGGAATTTCAGCGTAGGCCCGGTAGGAGATCACGCTTGCCATGGATGCAATCAGGGTTCCAAGACCGCCGACATTCACACCAAAAAGCAGAGGACGCACTGCGTTGGTAAAGCCGGAGAGCAGGATCGCCGCGGGGACATTGCTGATGCACTGGCTTAAGAGAACACCTGCCGGAAATTCATGACCGGAGATCAGCTTCGTGAGGAGTCCGGAGATCGCAGGGATCCGTTCCATATTGCCGATAAAGATAAAAAAGCAGACGAATGTCAGGAGCAGAAAGTAGTCGACCCGGATAAACAACGAGCGGTCCTTTATGAGAACAGCGGCCAGGATGATGAAAAACATGATCGGCCAGGAATAGATCCGAACGACGCAGCCCAGACAGACGAGAAAAAGCGCCAGATAGAAGATCAGAGAAGTCTTCGTGGGACAGCCGTCCTGGTGAAGGGAGGTCCGGCTGAGGGTGATGGCTTTATTTTTCAGCAGAAAAACGGCAGCTACAAGCAGCAGGGCTGAGAGTACCGTTAATGGCAGCATGTATCCCACAAGCTCACCGGCAGAGAGGCCAAAGGAAGAGTAGAGATACAGGTTCTGTGGATTCCCGATGGGTGTTGCCATACTGCCGAGGTTTGCGGCGATAGTCTGCAGGACGATCACGGGGATCATGAGTTCCGGAAGTCCAGCCATATTGAGGATCAGGATGGAAAACGGGACAAATGTGATCAGGGACACGTCGTTCGTGATCAGCATGCTGGAGAAAAAGCAGAGTGCTGTCAGGGTGAAGGCAAGCTGGCGAGTGGAATGCATTCCGGCGAGCAGGGATGATCCGAGATAACGGAACAGACCGATCTCCTTCAGCCCGGCGACCACCGTCATCAGGGAGAAGAGGAGTGCCAGAGTGCGGAAGTCAATGTAAGACAGATACTCCGGTGACGGAGAGACAAAAAACATGGAGAGGACCGCCAGAACCGCTGCCGCGGAAAGGACTGGTTCTTTTTTTATGAATGACATGGATCGATTTCCTTCCTTATATAAATATTGTGCATGCGGCAGAAGACAGAAAAACTGTATACAAAGTGCCGCCCTGCAATTCAAGTCAAACATCCGAGAGACTTGGCGTGTGATTCTGGTCAGCGAAGCTGACAAATCCTATCAGAGTCACTGCCTATCCTGTGGGATGGGAACAACCGTGTTACTGTACACGGGTAGGAATTTTCTGAACTGAAAATTCCGTACAATACAGTGGTGGTAGTGGATTTTGCCGATTTGGAATGCGAAGCATCGGCAAAATCAGTTACTGTTTGCGCAAGGCGTGAACAGTAACCAACTGCAAAACTTCTGTAATTATTATAAACAGTGACTTTACGAATGTAAAGAAGAAGAGTATACTGTACATGTTTGGTCATTGCACACAGGTAGGAATTTTCTGAACTGAAAATTCCGTACAATACAGTGGTGGCAGTGGATTTTGCCGATTTGGAATGCGAAGCATCGGCAAAATCAGTTACTGTTTGGGCTTCTTTCATGCTCGTATAGACAATGATGTCAGAATAATGGAAAGCGGCAGCTCTGGATGAAAATTCCTGGGTGCCGCTAATTTACGCGGAATGGCAGCGCATAAACAGGACAGGATGTCTGCTGTTTCTGTTTGAGGGAGGAATATTATGGGGAATAACAAGTTTTCAATCGCCAGTGTTGGAAACCGGCGGGCATTCCGGGATGGAGCCCGGGACGGGGTGCCGATCGCGCTCGGGTATTTTGCGGTATCTTTTTCACTGGGGATCGTGGCGCGGAATGTCGGGATGACACCGATTCAGGGAATGATCACAAGCGCACTCTGCAACGCGTCCGCAGGGGAATACGCGGGCTTTACGATGATCGCCGCGGGAGCCGCGTATATTGAGATGGCGATCGTGACGCTGATCGCCAACGCGAGATATCTTCTGATGAGCTGTGCCATGAGTCAGAGAATGGATCCGGAGATGCCGTTTTTCCACAGACTGCTGATGGCGTTTGATATTACCGATGAACTTTTCGGAATTACGATCGCGAGACCGGGGTACCTGAATCCATGGTACATGTACGGAGCAATCGCCCTGGCACTTCCGGGCTGGGCAGTGGGAACAGCACTTGGAGCACTGGCAGGAAACCTGATGCCGTGGCGTCTCGTGAGCGCCTTCAGTGTGGCACTTTATGGAATGTTCCTGGCAATTATTATTCCGCCGGCGCGAAAGAGCCGGATCCTTGCGGGGCTTATTGCCATCAGTTTTGCGGCGAGCTACCTTGCGGAGCATCTGCCGGGTATCTCATCGATCTCCAGCGGCACGAGAACGATCATTCTGACTGTTGTGCTCTCATCCGCAGCAGCGATTCTCTTCCCGCATCCGGCAGAGGACAGTGAGATCGAGGTTCAAGAAGAAAACCAGGAAGGAAAAAATAATTCTTCTGCAGGTGCAGCAAAACAGGGAGCTTAACTGTATATATAGTAGAAAGCAGTTCTACTTGTAAGAAAAAGAAGTATTTACGAAAACTGTATCGTTAAATTAAGAGGAAATACATAAAAAACATGGAAAAGAATATTTATCTCTATATTGCGGTGATGGCGGGCGTTTCATATCTGATCCGTGTCCTGCCGCTCACATTGATCCGGAAACCGATTAAAAATCAGTTTATCCAGTCATTCTTATATTACGTCCCATATGTGACGTTAGCTGCTATGACGTTCCCGGCGATCCTCTCCGCCACAAACAGTACGGTGTCGGCGGCGCTGGCGCTGGTCATCGGAATCATCGCGGCGTGGTGCGGAAGAAGTCTCCTGTCCGTTGCGGTGATCTGCTGTGCGGTGGTATTCGTCACAGAATTTTTCTTAGTGTAGTAAAAACACATAAAATACATAAAACACATATATTTAATAAAACAAAAGCAGCTTCGGCATCTGATCATTCATCAATCAGATGACCGTGCTGCTTTTTTACTTTATAGAAGACCGCTTATGGTGTTCTCGCAGGGCGTGAAAAACCACGAAAAAAAGCAGTACGTGGCGCAGAGAAACGGAATGCGGCGGTCTGCCAGACCAATGCTTTAACGTCGTAAAACAAATGAGATAAAATCCCATTGTCTGAAATTTCACAATACGAAATATATTCCATTTTAGCAAAAGTGCTGATTTTCTAAGCGGAAATTTGGCAATTATTTGGAAGAATCGTACTTGTATTTGTGCGGGAAAGTTGTTATAATCAGTAGCCGTGTTGAGCGAAAAAAAGAGTAATGGCTCATAAAAGCTGATTACATGGAGGTTTACCCATGAAGAAATTATTTGCATTCTGCGCAGGACTTCTGGCGGTCTTAAACCAGACTGCAGTTACAGCGCTTGCGGCAGAACCAGAGGCTGCCGGGGCGGCAGCACAGACGCCGTTATGGCTTTGTATTCCATTTGCAGGACTCCTGCTCTGCATTGCGGTCCTTCCGCTTGTGAAAGCAGAGTGGTGGGAGGCGCACCAGCCGCACGCGGTCGTGTTCTGGTCCCTGCTGTTCCTGATCCCGTTCGCCGTGAAGTACGGTGTGCCGAAGGCGACGGAGACGACACTGGAATGTATCATAAACGACTACCTGACATTCATCGTCCTTCTTTTCGGATTGTTCTGTGTGTCCGGTAATATTACCCTGTCAGGTGATCTCGCTGGTTCCCCGAGGATCAATGTGGGACTTCTGGCACTCGGAACCCTGTTATCCAGCTGGATCGGAACCACCGGAGCCAGTATGTTAATGATCCGTCCGATCATCAAGATGAACGCGTGGAGAAAGAGAAGACGCCACATCGTGATCTTCTTTATCTTTATGGTGTCCAATATGGGCGGCTGCCTGACTCCGATCGGAGATCCGCCTCTGCTCATGGGATTCATGCGGGGTGTCCCGTTTTTCTGGAGCTTAAAGCTTTTGCCGATCCTGATCTTCAATATGATCATCCTGCTGTTCATCTTCTATCATTTTGATATGAAGGCATACAGAAAAGATATCGCGGCAGGCTTAAAACCGGATATCAGCAAACCTGGCACTGAGGTGAAGATCCGCGGCGGCCACAACCTGATCTTTATCATTATGATCGTGATCGCCGTTATCTTAAGCGGTACCCTGCCGTCCATGCCGATGTTTCAGGATGCGGCGGGAAATGTCCTCGGAATCCATGTATTCGGAGAAGTTACATTATCCTATCCGGCGATTATTGAGTGCGTGATCATCCTTGTATCCGCATTTCTGTCCTTTAAGACGACGGATGGTTCGATCCGCCGTGAGAACCACTTTACCTGGGGCGCGATCCACGAGGTTGCAGTTCTCTTCGTCGGTATCTTTATTACGATGCAGCCGGCACTTATGATCTTAAAGGCAAACGGAGCGGAGCTTGGGATCACAGAGCCGTTTGAGATGTTCTGGGCGACCGGTCTGTTATCCAGCTTCCTCGACAATACGCCGACCTATCTGGTATTCCTGACAACAGCAGGCGCATTAGGATTGTCACAGGGCATGGTGACGGCTCTTGGAACCGTTCCGGTCAAGATGCTGGAAGCAATCTCCTGCGGCGCTGTATTTATGGGCGCGAATACATATATCGGCAACGCGCCGAACTTTATGGTCAAATCCATTGCGGATGAGAACGGTATCCGGATGCCTTCGTTCTTCGGATATCTGATCTGGTCCTTTGGAATTCTTGTTCCGGTATTCATTGTGGATACTCTGGTATTCTTTTTATAGGAAGGGGGAGGAAATATGGCTGCAACGAAAGAAGAAATCAAAGAACTGGCAGAACATATCTACGATCTGGACGCGGAGGTCTATGTCCACCTTGGTTCCTCCCTGGGACGTGTATTCAACCGTGACAGAGAGCGCTGTGTTAATGAGCTCACGGAGCTCCTCACAACAAGACCGCAGGGACATTTAGTCCGCAGCGAGCTTGGACTGATCGCGAACATGGCCCGTACCATCGAGGATAAAGAAGAACGCGCGATGTGTATGACCGAGTACAACCGCATCCTCAATGAGGTCATGAGTCTTCCGACAAGCTTCGCCAGCGGCGATGTGATCGACCCGATCCTCGCGAAGTTAAACAGCTTCAACGTAGCGAACCGTTTCTCCAACGACGACCATCTGATCATCTGCATCAGTTGGACATACGGAAGCGGCGGAATCGATGTCGGCTTCAAGCTTGCGGATAAGCTTCATATTAACTACTACGATGCCGATATTTTCGAGGCAGTATTAAAACGCCTCGACGCGGAGAAAGATAAGACGATCCGTGACGCGGCGGGATATGCCCACGTCTCTGAGGAACTGCAGCAGAGTCCGGCGAGCGAGTTTGAGGCAGTGACCCATATGTCCCTGAAGGATCATATCAAATATTTCAGCCGTTACCACGGCCTGAACCGTCAGGATGCCGTCTTCTTCAACCAGAGCGACCTGATCTGTGATATGGCGAAAAAGGAAGACTTTATTATCATGGGCCGCTGTGCCGATGCGATCTTAACGAACAACGGCATTCCGCATATCAGTATCTATATCACTGCACCGATCGAGCAGAGAATCCAGCGCGCGATCGAGGTAAACTCCGAATTAGACCGGAAAAAAGCGCGCCATTTTCTGAAAAAACTTGACAAAAAACATGCGCATTATTACAATTTCTATACCGGAAGAAGCTGGGGAAACGCGAACAACTACGATCTCTGTATCAACAGCGCAAGCTATGGAATCGACGGTACCGTTGATTTCATTCTGCGAATGATCGGGCGTGACCATGAAAAAAAGAACGATAAGAAATCAGAATAGTGACCTGAGCAAAACACCGCCGGTGAATCGACCGGAGGCGGAAAATACAGGTTCCATGCCTGGCTTTCACAGAGCCAGGCATATTCTTTTTACGCGAACAACGAGCCAAAGTCCGCGCTTACGCGAGAACTTGGCGACTGTCGCCTGCAGAAATTTCCCACTGTATGCGTAGGCATGATCTGGCGGAAATAGTATCAGATAAAACCGGAAATGTAACTATGATTAAGAGGAAAGGACCAACAACCATGCAGCTTGATATGACAAAGGGAAGACCATTGCCGGTGATCCTGCGGTTTACGATCCCGCTGGTCATCGGAAATGTTTTCCAGCAGCTTTACAATATGGCGGACACGATCATCGTGGGCAGATATGTCGGCGCGGGAGCGCTGGCGGCGGTCGGCTCAACCGGAACGATCATGTTCCTGACAACGGGATTTGCACAGGGGATCACGGCAGGATTCTCGATCCTGACTGCGCAGAGATATGGTGCCAATGATGCCAGAGGCGTGAAACGCAGTGTGGCAAACGGAATTCTCCTGTCTGTGATCGCAGCGATCATCATGACGGTGTTCTGCGTGTGCATTATGAATCCGCTGCTCCATCTGATGAACACACCGGCAGATATTTTTCGTGATGCCTATACCTATATTATGGGGATCAGCATTGGACTTACGGCGAATATTTTCTATAACCTGTTTTCTTCGTACCTGCGTGCGGTCGGAAACAGTCAGGTCCCGCTGTTTTTCCTGATATTTTCCGCCTGTCTGAACGTGGGACTGGATCTGCTTTTTATCATCCGAGGCGGTATGGGCGTAGCGGGGGCTGCCTGGGCGACGAATCTGTCCCAGGCGATCTCGGCGGTGCTCTGCGTGGGATATATCTGGGTTAAGGTTCCATCCTTAAAGCCTGATAGGGAACACTGGAAGATCCACGGAAATGACACGAGAAACCAGCTTGCGGCCGGGATCCCGATGGCGTTCCAGTTCGCGATCACTGCATCGGGGACTATGATCATGCAGTCCGCCATCAACCTCTTCGGCTCCGTGGCAGTTGCGGCCTATACGGCTGCGGCGAAGCTCCAGAGTCTTGTGATCCAGGGCATGATCGCCATGGGACAGACGATGGCGACCTACGGTGGTCAGAATTATGGAAGCGGAGATGTCAAGCGGATCAAGTCAGGCGTGCGATCTGCGCTCCTCGCGGAATCTGTCTACTCCGTTGCCGCAGCGGCACTGATGTGCGCACTCTTAAAGCCGTGTCTCGGGCTCTTCTTTACAGGAGACGTAGACCTTGGGGCTATGATGCCGTGGGCAAAAACATACTGCTACATGACGGCGGTCTTTTTCCTGCCGCTCTGCACGATCTTTATTTTCCGCAACATTATGCAGGGCTGCGGTTACGGATTTCTCCCGATGATGGGCGGTGTGTCGGAACTGATCGCGAGACTGCTGGTCTCAATGGCGGCGATCCAGCTTCTGAGTTATCCGCTGGCGTGCTTCGCAGATCCGGCGGCATGGATCGCAGCAGCTTTATTTACAGGAATTTCTTATTTATTTGTTATAAAGAAGATCGAAAAAGAATTTTCGTGACAGCTACAGTTTTGAAGAAATTAAAAAGACCGGATCCGGATGCTCCAAAGACGGGAGATGAAACACACCGGAATTTCTGGTTCCTGATGATGGGGATCTCGGCTGCGGGAATCCTCTTTATGACCAGGAAAAAAGAACAGGAGTGAGGAGTCTGCAGGACCGTGGATATCCAGGACTGCAGGCGGATCAGAACATGGGGAGCTAAGAAATGAAAAGAAAGAAAAATCCGTTGTGGTATCGGATCGGAGTCCTTATTTTCGGCGGGATCTTCTGTTTCTCCGCCTATATGGCAGGTCGTGATATCTTCGAGGCACGAAAGGAGGCGGCGGCATTCAGGAAACTGAGTGAAGCTGCTTCTGACTATATGGAGACTGCGGAACAGAAGGACTCCATCGTGGATCCGGCGGATGATCACACGACAGAAGTGGAAAATACGGCGGAGGCAGAAGAAAAACAGGAACTCCTGAGGGAGGCTGCCGGTTATGCGTCTCTGGCGGAGCAGAACCCGGACTATGTCGGATGGCTGAAAATCCCGGGAACGCGGATCGATTATCCGGTAATGAGCAGAGCATCCGATCCGGAATATTACCTGCATAGAGCGTTTGACGGATCCCGCTCGTCGGGTGGAACCCCGTTCCTTGGGCAGTTGTCGGATAAGGACAGCACCTGTATGATCGTGTATGGACACAACATGAAAAATGGTTCCATGTTTGGGACCCTGGATGACTACAAGTCGGAGAAATGGCAGACGGAACATCCGGTCATTGAGTTTTTTGTGGATGGTGAAGTGCGGGAGTATGAGGTGTTTGCAGCGGCGGAGAGCAGAGTCCTCTACGAAGATGAGGAAGGATTCCGCTATTACCGGTCCGGAGGGGATCTTTCAGAGGAGGAATACGGGAAGCTGATCACATGGCTTCAGGAAAATTCTGACTATGAAACGGGGATCATCCCGGAATACGGGGAGCAGATCCTGATGTTGTCCACATGCAGTTATCACACGAAGGATGGTCGGTTTGTGGTGGCAGCCAGGAGAATCAGTGAACCGTGAGAAATCTCCATAATAGTAGATTGGAAGAAAGAAAATGCTTTTTGGGAGAATGCCCGGAAAGCATTTTTTGATCAGGGGATCGTCGGGAGAAAATGGCTTGACATGCCGGGTGATCTGGGGTATCCTCAGAATCAGATAGATCCGGATTCGGAGAAAGGAAAGGGAGTTATGGCAGAAAAAATTTTGATCGTTGTGGACATGCAGAAGGATTTTGTGAATGGAAGTCTCGGCAGTAAGGATGCGGAGGCAATCGTTCCGGCTGTTGTCAAAAAGGCGGAAACGTTTGACGGGGAAGTGATCTTTACGAAGGACACACATTTCGAGAACTATATGGATACTCAGGAGGGACATTTTCTTCCGGTTCCTCACTGTATTAAGGGGACAGACGGCTGGGACCTGATCCCGGAGCTTGAGAAGATCGCCATAGAGCGTGACGCGGCGACTTACGAGAAAATTACCTTCGGATGTCCGGAGCTGGCGGAAGATCTTCTTGAGAGAAATAAGAAGACACCGATCGAGTCCATCGAGCTTGTGGGACTCTGCACGGATATCTGTGTGGTTTCAAACGCGCTCCTGATCAAAGCGTTCCTTCCGGAGACACCGGTCTTTGTGGATTCCGCATGTGCGGCAGGCGTTACGAGGGAAAGACATGAGGCGGCTCTGGAGACTATGAGAAGCTGCCAGATCGTTGTGAAGTAATAAGAAAGAATCATACAGACGGGAAAGGTATGTGCAGATCTGAGTTCTTTACGGAAAGTTCTCAGGTCTGCACATTTGTTTTTTTCGAAACAGGAGATTCCGGGGAATGATACACATCCGCGCGTATAAATTTTCATCTCCTGTAATAAGATGGTAAAAATATCATCGAGGGGCAACCCCTATGAAGGAATATATTGAAGAGCGGGCGATTCAGATCGCGAACTATATTATTGATGAGAATGCGACGGTGAGACAGACAGCAAAACGGTTTGGAATTTCGAAAAGTACGGTGCATAAGGATGTGACGGATCGTCTGATCCATATCGATCCGTCCCTGGCGGCACAGGCGAGAGTGGTTCTGGATATCAACAAGGCGGAGCGGCATATCCGCGGCGGGCTTGCGACGAAGGAGAAGTACGAGCATGAACATCAGCTGCAGGCCTGCAGCAGGGTGGAGATGTGAGAGGGAAACTGCTGCGGATTGCCGCGGATATTTTGAGAGAAAAAATCTCAGTATCGACAAAAGGTCTGAAAACTGTGGAAAAATCCGATTGAATTTTCGAAATACATGCGATAGAATGGGAGCAGGACTGTTTCTGCAAGGGGAAACCCGGAAAAGATTCCTTCCGGAACAGCCTTATCAGAGGCAGAAAAAGTGACATGAAAGAAACGAACGGAGGAATAAATCATGGGCAAAACAGAGGCAATGATCGAGAAAGTTAAAGCACTTATCAATGCGCCGTCCTGCTGTGCGGAGGCAAAGGAAGCTGCAAACAAATGGCTTGAAGCCGTCAATACAGAGAAACAGGACGAGGCAGCAAAGGCGCTGATCGAGGAGATCGCGGCAGATATTATCCCGATCGACGGCCTGATCGCTTTTGCGGGATCTGAGGATGGGAAGAAGATCTTTGGAGAGGAAAAGGCAGCAGGAATCGAGGCTCACGCGAAGAAGATCAAGGCAGAGGGCGCGAGATTCTGCGACTGTCCGGCATGCACAGCTGTTGCTGCAATCTTAGCTGACAAAGCAGACCTCTACGCACCGACATACAGCCTCACATGGACTGTTACCGATGACATGACCGCAAAACGCATCGGCAGCGCCGGTTCCAAGATCCTCTCCACCCCGAACATGGTGGCTCTTATGGAGGACGCAGCCCTGGAACTTGCGAAATCCTACCTCGAAGAGGGACAGACGACCGTCGGCGCGGAGATCCACTGCCGCCACCTGGCACCGACACCGGTGGGAATGAAAGTGACAGCTACCGCGAAGCTCCGTAGCATCGAGAGAAGAAAGCTCTGGTTCGACATTGAAGTGAACGATGAAAAAGGCAAGTGCGGAGAAGGTTCCCACCTGCGCGTTATCGTAAACTCCAAGGCGATGAGTGAGAAGGCGGAGAAGAAAGCAGAATAATCCGACAGCAAAGGAGAAGAGACACATGGGAAAACACACCATCGATCCGCAGATCAGCGCGGAACACCTTGCGGGTGCGGTCCGCTTCGCAACCGTATCAAACGCGGACAATTCACTGACTGACTACACAAAATTTGACGCGTTCCACAAGTATTTAAAGGAAACATACCCGTTAGTACATAAACACCTGACCCTGGAACATACCGGACAGGCAGGACTTCTCTATCACTGGAAAGGAATCGGAAAATCCGGTGCCGCGCCGCTTCTCTTAATGGCGCATCAGGACGTTGTCCCGGAAGGCGACCTTGAAAAGTGGACATATCCGCCATACTCCGGAACCATCGCCGATGAAAAGATCTGGGGCCGCGGATCCAGTGACTGCAAGAGCAACCTGATCGGACAGCTGGAAGCCGTTGAGGCACTTCTGGAAAAAGGCTACGAGCCGGACTATGACCTTTACCTTTCCTACGGATACATGGAAGAGGTCGCAGGTGGAAAGATCCCGGCGGAGACACTCCGCGGAACCGGCATCCGCTTCGGCGCCGTCCTTGACGAAGGCGGCGGAGTCCGCCCGGGAAGTGATTACGGAATCGACGATAAGGGACTCTGCACCATTGGTCTCTGCGAAAAAGGATATGTGGACTTTGAACTCTCCTACACCGCAAAAGGCGGACATTCCAGCCGCCCGGGCGAGAATTTCGCGACGACCATGATTGCAAAGGCACTGATCGCGATCCAGGAGAATCCGATGCCATATCGCGTGACGGATACGATCCGACGCCGCTTCGAGGTCCTTGCGCCGTATATGGCGAAGGAAAATCCGGAGCTGGCAAAGCTGCTTGAGAAACCGGATGAGAATCTGGAAAAGCTTGTTCCGTACTTTAAGAAAGATCCGGCCCTCGACGCGATGTTCCACACCACCGTCGTTCCGACGATGCTTTCCGGATCTGCCCAGGCGAACATTCTTCCGGCGAAGGTCACCGCAGTTGTAAACAGCCGTATCCTCACGGGAGATACCGTTGAGAGCGTAAAGAAACACCTGGAAGATATCGTGCCGGATGAGGTGGAAGTGCGCGTTCTCAAAGGCAGCAACGCGTCCCCGACATCCCTGTACGACGGAGCCATCAAAGATCTTCTCGTTGAGATCAGCGGTAAGATCTATGGCGATGTGATCCCGTGTCCGGAGATGATGCTCGGCGGAACAGACGCGAGATTCGTCTACGATCTCAGCGACCGCGTATACCGCTTCTCAACGATCTACGCGCGAGAAGACCATCATGTCCATGCAGCGAACGAGTTCACAGGAGTAGAAGAGCTGGCGGACAGCATCGACTTCTATATGGAACTGCTGACCAGATATGGGGAGACAGCGAAATAGGAAAGTTTAAATGCGGGTAAGATGGAAATCAGCCGAAAGTTGAAAAGTTTGTAAGTAAAGAGATGTTTTCACATGTGCGATATTGAACGATATCTACACGAAAACGTCTCTTTTCTTTGCACGATTTGAATACTCAAGCCCAATATATTTATGGATATTCGGATTGGAAGTAAAAAAGTTGTCTAATTTTAAAGCCCTCATTGAAGCAGAGAACCTAAAATGATAAAATTATAATAATGTGAACATAAAAAGAAAATATAAAAGGGTAAAATGAGTATGTCAGAATATTCAGAAGCTATAAAAGAAGAGATAAAAAAATCCGGGCAGACTTTGCTGTATTTATCCGATGCAAGCGGTCTTTCACTGGATCATATTTCTAAAATGCGGCAGGGCAAACGTCTGCCGCAGAATACTGAAAAAGTAAGAAAACTGATCATGGCGCTGCAGTGTTCTGAAAAAGTATCAAAAAACCTGTTCTCACTTTATAAAACAGAGCGTATGAGCGCTGAAGAGTGGAGCTGCATGCAGGAAATTAAGAAGATGCTGGAATCCTCAAATGGATTTCTGGAGCTGTCGGCGGAAGCGGGAACACCAGAAAATACAGACCTGGAATTTATAAAGGATATTCATGTTTTGAACAGCCGCACAGAAGTACTTTCATTCTTACAGAAAATGCTTCCGCAGAGCGGAAATATCCTGCGCATGGCGACCGAGGAGATACCTGAGGCAATGGTGGAGCTGCTAGCATTGTATTTGAATCGCTCCGGAATGCGATGTGAGCATCTGTTTTCTTTAAAAACGATTCGGGAGCAGGGCGGCAGCCTGTATAATCTTCAGTATATTAACCGGATTATGCCGCTTATTCGTTCAGGAAAGGAATATGCGCCGTATTATGATTATGAGGAAAACGGAAATGCAATGTTCTCAAACTGGCTGATCTGTGATCGTTGGGCAGTTGGACTGCAGACGGATATGGAGAGCGGCCTGGTCATATGGAACCGGGAACAGCTGGAATATCTCATAAAGAAGTTTGAGCGGAAAAAGAAAAATAAACGTCAGCTGCTGCGGTACTTTGTTGATGTAAATCAGTGGGCAGAATGGCTCAGCGAGAACCGCAGACGTTACCTGGTGGAGATGGAGAGCAGTAATCTTCGTCCACAGGGAGTAAAAAACTATTATATGGAATATGGTCCATGCTTTTTAAAACTTCTCACGGAGGATCTGCTGAACCGACATCTGATTCTGGATGAAGCGGGAAAAGCGATGATGATCGAATCGTGGAAGATGCGAAGGGCCCAGATGGATCAGGAAAAGGCAGTCAGGTTCTTTACGAGGGAGGGACTGGAGTACGTTCTGTCAACCGGCTGTCTTTCAGAGATACCGGAACAGTTTTACATACCGCTCACAATACCAGAGCGCCTGGAACTTTTACAGCAGTTTCTTGAATGGATGCGGAATCACAAAGGGGAGATATACATGCTTGATGAACAGCAGTTCAACTTCCCAATCGGAACCTTTGTATACTCTACTGTCTCCATGGTGGATAATGAACTGACCCTGTATCTTGGAAGAGAGGGGGCCGCCTACTGCACAATATTCGAACAGGGAATTTCCGAAAAATTGAACCAATTCTGCCATATGCTGGAAGAGGGGGAAATGATCTGTTCGCAGGAAGAGTGTGAGAAGATTATTCTTCAGATGATGGAGAGATTGCGAAGTGAATTAAAAACTAAATAATAGAGAAGAGAACCTTCAAAATGGAATGAAATTATTCGTTTTGAAGGTTTTTGTGTCATTTTGAAGAAATTCGACATGTTATTTTTTCTAAAAAATTTAGTTTGTCTAAAATAGATGCCCTAATTGTTGGGAAAAATGGAAGATGCTAAGATACAAACAAGTAAAGATGTTTGTATTATCGGGGGAAAATTATGAAGAAAGCAAAAAGGTATATGCTAGGCTGTTGTTTGGCTGTAATAGTTATATGTGTGTATATAATAGGTCTTAAAACGAACAAAAAGCTTTCTGCAGGAACAGAGGTGATAGAAAGTAATCTATGTACGTTAGGAAAAGCATTTTCTGACATATCTATATTAGATGAAATCAGTGCGGTAGAAGCTGCTCGTGAGTGTAGTGAACAGTTAGAAATGAAAAATGCATTGGGGGAATTAAAAAGTAAAAATATCGCATCCGTTGATCATGAAAATTATTACCGTTTACAGCAATATTACCATGGAATTCCAGTTTATGGTAGATATGTTGTAGTTGTGGCTTCTGAGGAGGGGGAAGCACTTAATCTTGTTTCAGATGTAAAGGATATACCGGAGGATATTTCTCTGAAGGTGAAGGTAACAGATTCACAGGTGAGAGAAAAGATTCAGGATTACGCTATGAATCACTGGAACACTGTAAGTGATGAGATTATGGTGCCTGCGTTATCAGATGATCAGCTTGTAATTTATGATCAAGACGAAAAGGCAAGACTGGCGTATTGTTTCGAGATTTTTGATGAGAATCATTACAAAATAATTGTGGATGCACAAAATGGAGATGTATTGAATTGTGCAGAAAGCGTTTCATATGGTAAAAGAATAGGTACTAATGTTGATAAAACAAAATCATTTCCTGTTAATTATGATTCGGAAATAGATACGTATTGGATAGAGGATGAGGAATATGGAATATCAGTATTCAATTTAGATGGAAGAAATGGTTTAAAAAATAATGTAAAGATGAAATATGTGACAAGTGAAGGAAATTCAATTTTTGGCGATACAGAAGAGGAAAAAAGACAGGATGTTGATGAAGCAATTGATATGCTGCTGTCAACTAAAAGTATTATAAAGAAAAACAAGCAATGGGGACAAGGGACTCCATATGGTCAAATAGTTCTTTATTATAATGATGGATGGCAGTTTGGATTGAATGCATATGCATGTGATGGCTCAGTGGATGGAAAACAAATTGGCATAATGTCAGTGGGAGCTAGGCAGAAATGCTCAATGGAGACATTAGCACATGAGTTTACCCATCTTGTGGAAAAAGAACATTCTGTCCTGCAAGGAGACGGAAAGCAGTCAAAGGCACTTAATGAAGGACTTGCAGATACTTTTGCATACTTTGTGATGGCTGACTGGAACATTAAAGTAGGAGAAAGAAATGCAGTAAATCCAGCTAAAAACGGATATCCAGAAAAAATTACAGATAAAGCACATAAAGAAGATTATAAACATGACTATGCAACAGTAATTTCCCATATGGCATATACAATGTATCAATCAAATCAATTTTCAATGGATCAACTTTCTCACTTGTGGTTCAAGACAATGTTGCGTCTCCCAAATGATTGTACATATGCAAATTTTAGAGTGCTAATGGAGCAGACTGCAATTACATCAAATTGCACAGATAGTCAAAGAGAGGCAATTGAAGAAGCTTTTGATCAGGCTGCAATAACAGAAAATGGAGTATTGGAATACGGCAATGATATAGAAGTAGAAGTGTTTGATAAGCAAGGCAATTCATATGATGATTACAGTATTATGATTAGCGGAAAAACTTCAAGATTATTTGGGTTTATAGGGGGAAAAGATTATTTCACAAAGTTTGATGTCCAGCAAACAGTTCCGATGAAACTTTCTTTGAAAAATGGTACATATACAATTACGGTAATTGATCATGCAAGTGGGGAAGCAGAGGAATATAAAATAAAAGTTAGTTCTTTGCATAACGGGAAAAAACACTTATATGTTCAGAATTTTGGCGCAGATTATACAGTGTCACCGGGAGGATCACTGGTAATCGTTGATAATACAGGAGAGATTCTTTCAAGTTGTCAAGTAACTGCCCAGTGGGAAAATGGTCAAAAAGAAGTGGAATGCGGAGAACTGAATCTGCCTGAAAAAAATTATTACACAATTTTACTGTCATATTCAACAGGAAAAAATACTTATTATGATATATTTACACTTCGCATAAAAGAAGAGGGAAAGGATTCTTTGACGTATCAGACATGGCTTTCTCCGAGTGAACTTTTACAGGATGAACAAGAAGAGGTGGTTCAAACATTAGAGAAAAAGTTATCAAGAAAAAATTATTATAATTCAGACGGACAACTGATGTTTTACGAGAGCTATGCTTATTATGACAACGGACTTTTATGCAGTATTACTTTACATAAAATTAAAGAAACAATGGGAGGATGGATGTACAGCACAACAGAGTACACGACATTGTATTTGTATGATGAGACCGGAACGCTGACAGATACAATAACCGATTCTTTTTTCGGGGATGAATATAGTAAAGAAGATATTAACCAGAAAATGGTTGGTGTTGATTCATCCAAAACGGAAGATGTTTATGGGGAGATAAATATGATTCCGTTTGCTTCCGATGGAAAATGGGCGGAGGCCTATCTTAGAGAAGAATTCACTGGGAGTGAAACAGCACCAGAAGGTACGGAATGCCGGCTGATTTATGTAAATGATGATTTAATTCCTGAATTATATATTGATTACATAATTTACGCTGATGGAAGCAGGGTATACACATACCAAAATAATAAAGTAGATCGTGTAATGACTGGTACTGGAGGAGTAAGATGGATCGAAAAAGAAAACTTGTTATTAGATAGTGGAGGTCAAATGGATGTATATTATGATAATGTTTATGAGATCCAAAATGGAAAATTTGTACAGATAGCGGACGGAAAATATGGAAGTTCAGATTTGAGCAAGCCGCCAGAATATGATGCACAGGGAGAACCAATTTATGAATACTGTTGGGATGAAATGAAAATTAGTAATTATAAGTATGAAGAAAGTCTGAACCGCATATTTAGTAAAGAAAATGAGGCAGATTATCAACAAAATGTATATACGTATAATCAGTGTAAGCAATTACTGCGGGCAATTGCGAAATAAGCAGAGGGGAGATAAAAATGAAAAACGTAAAAAAGAGAACATCTAAATTATTATTAGCATTTACGGTATGCTCATGCAGTTTGGGGCTTTGTGCATGTGGTTCCAAGGCACCAAGTGATAAAGCAATCAAACAGGATCTGGAAAACAGTCTGGCAGAAACAAGGAGCAAGTTAACATTAACTGAGATTAAGACGGATAAGGGAATTACAGAAAAGAAAAGTTATTCGGCAACGGAGAACGTGACAGCGAAAAGTGATTTTGCAGTTTATCATTTAACAGCGGAGATAAACTATACACGTTATGATCAGGGATGGAAAATGGATAGCTGTCAATGGATTCCGGGTGAAATTGAAGTAGAGGTAGAACCGACAATTGAACAGATGACGGAAGATGTCAAAACTTCACTTTTGGATTATAAGAGCTATTTAGAGTTTGAAAATTGCTCTCTAAACAGCAGTATGGTACAGGATGATATTTATACAGCTAATATCACAGTTTCTGCATTAAGCCAATACGCGGAATATGAATTGTCAGCAGATGTAACATACGGATTGAATGATGATGGATGGGCTTTTAATAACTGTGCATTTACAGAGGCAGATGTGCAGGTTGTTAATTATCCAGATGAAGAAACCATGACAAAGATGGTTAATGAAAACGCAGAAATGCAGAAGGAAGAAATGGATGGACAGACATGCAGTAAAATGACAACTGAATCAAATAAAGTAATATATGAAGGAAGTCTTTCAAAAGTATTGAATTCGTTTATTACAAAAGCTGGAACGGTGACTTCTTATTGGAATTATAATTCAGATACAGATAGTTGGGATCTGGAAAATAAGAATTATGATGAAAAATATGAATTAAAGGGAATCGAAGGGGAATGGGAAGAGAACGGAACTATATTTTTTAATATTTCTAAGTATGATGGAACAGGATTTGACTTTAGTTGTCCATGGGAGAACTCAAATACAGTTCATGTTGAATTTACAGGGGTACATGGTAGTTATTTGGCGTATGAAGGGGATGGGTATGTTTCTGATTCATGCAAAGAAGGAACTCATATCTGTGTCCTCTTAAGAGACTGGGATTATAAATTATTCTGTGGATTATATGCAGGAAAATATATTGATGGAAATCTTCATGCTAAGAGTTTAATGAGTGTATTTAGATGTCAGACGGCACATTGTGGGAGGTGCTAACCGCACTTTATTTTCGGTGGACTTG
>OBWK01000219.1_pt1 | contig 40091 bp, 35 predicted proteins | sample 1495251 | NCBI WGS metagenome assembly OBWK01 (sample SAMEA2580065, study PRJEB22360) | human gut metagenome | biome: human gut; feature: human-associated habitat; material: faeces | place: Denmark | collected 2008/2010 | reverse complement strand
GGGCATAAAGCAGGGCTGCCGCCCAGCAAAAAATATTTGCTATTGCGACAGCCCCTCTACAATTTCTTATGGTCTGAAAATCTTAATGATAAGCTCAATCACAATCCACGGCATCGGTCTCACCTCCTTTCGATAGATCATTCCGGAGGTTATTTTGTAATTTTCTTTTCATACTGCCTTGTCATCACGCCGCCTTTAACAGTTCACAGGCTCTATCGATCATCGCATTTCCTTCAACGGTTCTGGCGAAAAGGTTTTCCTTATAATTTGCCGTTGTCCGCAATGGCTTTGCATGAGTTGCATAGTCCGATACCGCATTGATAAATCGATAGCCATTCTGCCCCACATCTTTAAGATCCGGTGCATCATAATACCGTTCCATCATGTCCTCCTTCATCCGGCGGATATTCTTCACCTGCTGTGGAGTCGGATCTTCATAGATCGGGAACAGCGCATCAATATACTCTTTGACCTTTTGGTCAGAAAGCTTGATCTGATTCATTCGCTCAATCGTCTTTCCTAACTCTGTCATGTACTTTTCAGCATAGAGCAGCGAATCTCTGGCATCCATGATCTTCCCATTCATATCTCCCGTATGGTTCGTGGACCATACACGCTTTGCCGAACTCAGTGCAAGATTTAAGGTATTCTGGCAGACAACCCGGATCGGTGTCATTGCCGCCTTGATCGCACCTGTTCCATCATGAGCATTCATGAATACCAGATACGGCTCGATCTCATCTCCGCTGATAATATATCTCTGCGGCAGTTTTGCAAGCATCCAGATCCGCCGTCCGTTCTGCAGGGATCCCGCCGTCTCATAAGAAACGCCTTCGCCCAACAGCTGATCTGTAAAGGCGAAGGCATCTTCATTCTGTACTACTTTATATCGGTCCGTGACAACTCCAAGGATCTGCTGATCTGTATCCCGGACATTTGCTTTGAATCCCGGAATCCGGTTCCCGTCATCCGTCATAATTGGTTTCTGAATGACTTTCCAGTCCAGGCCAGCAGCTACAAGCGCTTTCTTTGAATCCAAAGCATTCTCTACTCTGGTTCCTAATCCGTGCCACGGCTTCTCTCTGGTGTAAAACATGGTCTCTACGTTTGCTGACATATACATTACCTCCTTGAAATATGGTTTATTGTTTATTCAGGGATATAATATATATGCATAACTCTTTATAAAACAAACTCCGATCTTAGGATTCCTGCCATGAAATATTCTATTTCGAAACATCAATTGTCTTTATAATAAAGTCATGATAATATAATGATAAGCCAACACCCTACAAGGAGACGCTTTTATGATCAATATCAAACCTGTTTTGGATCTGCGGAATAAATTTCCAGGAACTGAAAGCATTAGTGTTGAACAGCATTCCTCTCTAACTGACGATGTGGAATTTAAACTAGATGAAGCGGATCGTGCTGCGGCTTTCACCGATGTTCGCTATTCCGCAGACGAAGTATTTAAACGCATAAGGGGACGAAAATAGAATTGGATATATTTAATTGGACATTTAAAGATGATATCATTTACGAATACGCCGATAAAGAATGTAACCGAATTTGCCATGCGGCCATTAAACAACTTCAAGCTTTAGGAACCGATCACATCGGTACCTTGATTGATGATCAATGCTGCAAGAATGTTTGGAATATTCTTTGCGTAAGTATGCAAGATTATCCTACTTCTGATATGTGGTTATATGAGAGCTATGGCGGTGATATTATTGCCAAACTTGTAGCTCCCCTTCCTGAATATATAAAAATGGCAATATGGTGGAAGTATGTTTTACATTCTGGTGATTCTCATCTTGACAATAATGATTGTATTTACGAAGATAATGATTGCATCTATAAGGGGAAAAATATTGTCAATTTCAAAGGGTTCCCTTATTGCGAAGATGAAATCATCGCCTACATTTGGAATGAATATGTCCTTTCAACTGCTTGTAATTACACAAATAGCGTCATTCGTTGGCAGTTAGAAGCACGTGGAGCACTATAACTCAACTAAAAAATAGGTATCCGAAATAAGTGGTTGAAACTGCTTATACGGATACCCTTTTCTTATGTTCGTTCGGTCGCAATAAGTGGTTGAAAAAGCTAATGATGAGCATAAAAAAAATCCACGGTCTAAAAAATAGTGTTCAGGTTGAAAACTACTATTTTTGTAAACCGTGGTAATTTGATCGTCAGGTTGAAAATTATTCTTCTTCTAGATTTGGGAATGGCTCATAGTCATCCTCAAGATCCTCATCTTCATCCTCTTTAGCACTTTCAAAATGAAAGACTGGCTGATCTTCCGGGATGACCGGTCCTACATCCATAAGACTGTTTTCAAGCATTGCACGAAGGTTTGTTTTTCGGTATAGGGTTCTTGCACGTAGGACTTCAAAAGAGTACCCGCGTCCACGCAGATTATTCTCACGAATAAGTCTATTAGTACATTCCGTATAGCCGTTGGAAATTGCAATAGGGCAATCCCAGTAGGCGAAGATCTGGTCTTCAAAGCGATGGACCGTAGCAGCAAGCTCTCGGAACTTATCGTATATCGCATCCTTCGGAATAGATTGCTCCCATTGTTTGAATGCCTTCTTTGCATTATCCTTGGATGATGGGTTTTCATCATAAATATTAAAAAAGTCTTCTTTGAGATCAAAGGCTGTTGCAAGAGGCGCAAGCTCAGGATTGCTTCGCGCCGCTTTGATTTTAGCTGCGTCTTCAGGATCGAGATCTTTAAGTCGTGTTTTCAAAGTATAGACAAGTCCCTTTTTGGGTTTGATACGATCTGCACGGACCATTCTTTTCTGAATCTCACGTCTTACGGCATCGACAGCTTCGTTTGCCTTCATAACAACGTGAAAATGGTCGATTGCCCATCTTGCATTCGGCATAGCATCTGATATCGATTTTTCAAATGGACGATACATGTCCGAGCATACCCATTGCACTTTTTCCTTATCTCTGAGGCTCATAAAATATTCTGTCAGAGTTTTCTGATTGCGTCCTTGAAGAATATCGTATAATGTACGATGCTCGATATCCGTAATAACTGTGAGTTCACCAAGCTTTTTTACCTTTATTTCATCAATGCCGATGAAAGTAGGCGTTTTGAAACGAAGATTCTTGCGATTATCCTCTAAGAAATCAACAAATACATTTTTTACTGTATTTGGGCTTAATACAAAATCAATCGCAGCATCTTCAAATGTTTTTCTCATGGAATGTTCCGTAAGAGCAAGAAGCGCACGTCTTGTCATTTTATGGTTTTCATCGACATTATAAAGCTCCGGCGTCCAAATATGCTTATTTCCCTCATTTCGACAACGCATACGAGGTATCTCAATATTCAGAACAACCGGACATCCCTGTAATGGAGTATCATTTACCTGTAATGTCCTTTTGCCGTGTTTATACAATGGATTTCCGCATACTGGGCATACAGCAGGGATCCCCCCGCTGTATGTCAAAGAAATGCGCTTGTAATGTTTAGCTTTATCATACGCATCTTCAATGCCTTCGATATCATAATCTTTAAAGCCGAGAAGCATTAAAGCCATATTATCTGCCATCTGTTTACTCCTTGTTATTTGCGTATTCAGAGATCTCTTCGACATCCAAGTGTTTCTTTTTATTTACAAGATCGTAAATCATTTCTGCAATCGGTTTGATCGCCTGTGGATCATCCAGAATCTGCGTTGCAAGCTGTCCGAGTTCATTATTTTTAAGTGATAATGCAGCTACCTTGATGATATTTTCCAGTCTGCCATCTGCAATGATTGCTTCGCGGCTGTTGGTAGAGTTTCGGATCTGGATACGACTTACATCATCCGCAGATACGGAGTCAACGATCGCATTAACAGTTCTTGCACCATCTACAGGGCTGACATTCTCACCGAATGCCTCATTCAGCTTCGCAATGATTTCCTTAAGCGTTGTACGCTTCTTTTTGGACGTTCCAGCGCCACCGCCCATTGGACGAAGAACAGCAGGATCATCCTGAGCTGACGGCACGTGTGTCAGTTCACTGATGCGGTAATCAGACAGTACAAGACTTGAAATATCGATCTCTTCAAGCGGCGTACCATCAAGACGCTTCAGTAAAAGCTTCGCAAATCCATAGAAAATCTCAAGGTCAGGCTCTCCAAGGTCTACAATCTGAGAAATATAGGTATATGCGGAACAGTATTTCTTTAAGTCCTTCTTAAAATCGAGCAGGCTTTCCTGTTCTTTTGAAATGATTTCAAGCTGTGCTTTTGCCGCTTCAAGTAAATCCTTGTTGCCTGTTCTTTCTGCTTCCTCTTTATTTGCCGACCATGTAGCATAAGCATTATGATTTGCCTTATAAGCGTTATTCCATCTTTCAGCAGGAGCTGATACCGACATGAAAAGCTTTTTCCGATAAGTATCCTTCATGGATGCAGAGAGAGCATCAATGGACTTATACCGGATCACCTTATATGTATCGATCTCATTCTGAGTATAGAGATCCCGCTCATCAAGGCGTTTTTTCGTGTCATAGACGATCTCAAGCCTCTGAGCGTGTTCCATCTTTGCCCCATGATCGTACTTAGCAAACGCTCTTTCAACGGTATCCGGGTCGTTTACAAAATCGACAATAAACACATGGTCCTTGCCGGAAAATGTACGGTTCAGTCTGGAATAGGTCTGCACGATTTCAATATCATTGCAAAGAGCCTTATCAATGTACATAGCGCAGAGCTTCGGCTGATTAAAGCCTGTCTGGAACTTATCGCATACGATCATAATGCGGTTCTCAGGCTTATCAAATGCAACGTCTACCTTCTGCCAACCAATATTATTTGAATTTTCTTCCGTATAATCGTAATCCCTGCGGATGGCTGCGAACGGGTTCTCTTTTAAATAATCAAATTCCGTGATGGTGCTTTCGTCTTCATCCATGATTGCCGTTGCACCGTTTACCTTTCCAGAGAAAGCAACAAGCGGCTCTCCCGGAACCTGAAAACGGATTGCTTCTGCGACCTGTTCGCGGTCATACTCAGGATGTGCGTGTAAATACGCTTCGATCGCATACTTATAGCGGATAACCGCAGGACGTGAAGATGCTACGATCATCGCCTTTGCCTGTCCGCCAAGCATCTTGGAAACATTCTTCATGAAATGCTCGATGATAAACTGTGCCTTCTGCATGACGTTTGTCGGGTGCAGGGACTCCCACATGGCAATCGTCCGCATCGCAGCACGCTCATCTACAAGTTTATCGGAAGCGAGTTCATCTTTCAGCTGATAAGCTGTTTTATAAGGCATATATCCCTTCAGGACATCCAGAATATAGCCTTCTTCGATCGCCTGCCGCATCGGATAAAGATCAAAAGATTCTGGAATTGGTCGTCCTGTCTTCTGATCGATCTTTTCGGAATCTCGTCCAAACAGTGTCTTTGTTTCCGGCTTTGGTGTAGCGGTGTAAGCAAAGAAAGATACGTTCTCCGGCCATGAGCGATCATTCTGTTCTTTCTGGAAGTATGCAAGGATCATTTCTTCATCCGTAACGCCTGCATCCGGGTCGCCGGTCTTTTTTGATTTATCTTTTGCTGCAAGCTTTAAGGCTGCCTTCATTTTTCCTGCAAACTGTCCGGTCTGAGAAGAGTGTGCCTCATCGATAAGGACCGCGAAATTTGCACCGGTCAGCATATCATCGGTCGCAATCGCATCAAGTGCAAACGGGAATGTCTGAAGGGTAACAACGATAATTTCTTTACGCTGATGAAGCGCCTCGGCAAGCTGCTTATTCTTTGCTCCCTGTGAGCGCGTATCCGCATCCCCACCGATCATTTCAATAAGTCCAGGTGTCTTTTTGAGCTGCTTAATGGTTCCTTTAATGTTAGAGTCCAAGCCTACACGGTCCGTAACGACAATAACAGATGAGAATACCTTGTCTCCATCCGGTTTCCGAAGATTGATCAGCTCATGTGCAGTCCACGAGATTGTTTCCGTCTTACCAGAACCTGCAGAATGTTCAATCAGATACCGCCGTCCGACACCGTGATTCTTTACATCATTTAAGCACTTCGTTACACAGCTCCACTGATGGAAACGAGGGAATAACTGTGTGCGGACTTCCTTTAATCGTCCTGTGGCGTCCTCTTTCTTTGATACATTTTCAAAGATAAAGTCATGGAAAATACGAAGCCAGTTTTCCTTCTGACAGATTTCGTTCCAGAAATATCCGGTTGGATAATCCGTATCGCCTTCCTGCATTGGATCGTTGCCAGCATGTCCATCCGATGTGCCCTTATTGAACGGAAGAAAACGCGGTACTTCCGGCTCAAGATTCGTACACATCCAGATTTCTGACTCTGAAATGGCAAAATGCACCACGGCACCACGCTTATACAGGAGAAGTGGATTCTTCCTTCTGGTTCCCGGTTCGATCGGCTTTCTCTGCGTCTGATATTCCTCGATAGCGTCATAGACTGTCTGTGTAAGTTCCGTCTTTACTTCTGCCGTTGCAACCGGAATACCGTTGATAAAAAATACTAAATCAAGCGACTTGTTGCCAGCCGTCTGATAATGGACCTGATGCATGACACGAAGGATATTGGCGTCATACTTTTCCTTGATATTCGGGATACGTACATCATCCGGATAATGGCCGGAGCATTCAATCGTCTGATATCCGGCCATAAAGAATCCATTTCGAAGCGTCTGTACTGTACCATCCACTTCAAGACTATGTACGAGATTCTTTTCGAGGTTTGACTTCCAGCTGCCGCCAAGGTCTTTCTTCATCTTTTCGATCTTCTGCGGAGCAGTAGCCATGATATAGCTGATAAAATCATCCATGTAAAGCGCAGTATCTGCGTCAAAGCCGTTATCATTTTCGCTGATCTGCCAACCGCTGTCTGACAGCTCATTCAGCTTCCGGCTGATATAATGTTCAAAGTTTGTTTCAAGTCTAAGATCATCAGGCATTTTTCTTACCCTCCTTATCTGAGATAATAGGCAGCCTGTCTGCCAAGGTTTTCTGTAAGTGCTGTTTCAAATGCTCTCGATACATCGCCGCATCTGCTTGCAGCATGTGTGCATTCATGAATCAATGTTCCGGCAAAGCTTTCGATAGAACTAAGCTGCGACCGTCGAATCCAAATGGTTCGTGTTTTGGCATCCCACAAACCTAAAGTAACAGTTTTCTTTTCAGCTGTGTATAATTCTTCTGATATTTTTACACTTGCAATCACACCCGGAAGCCCATTCATAAATGATAAAATTTCAGGCATCATGTTGTAGACTTCCTGTTCCGCCGGTGTGAGATCGGAGATATTTAAGGCATCACCGGAGAAAGCGTTGTTTTTGCTCTGGTTATATTTCTCCAGTGTCATAACTGTACGAATCGATTTCGCCTTTTCCTTCAGCTTATCTGGAATAATGAAGATCTGATATCCTTCATCCTGTGCATCCGATACTTCGGCACGGCGTTTGACTGCCTCATCACCTGTAATAAACAGGAGCTTGTCGTTCTTACGGGAAAGCTGTTCAAGGACGTAGAGCTGCACATCGATCCAGTTCATTTCATCATGGCCGCTGCCTTTCGTAACCTGCTCAAGATCATGCATATAGGCTCTGAGAACAACTTCATCTTCAACGCTTTTTACGATGTTTTTGATCGAGTCCGTATAAGCTGCACGTCCAACATTATCACGTTCACGGTTGAGGGCTTTACGAAGTTTATTCGGAAGATTCGTAATGTTGTAAGAGAAGAGGAAATTGCTTTCTTCCGCTACCTTTACGCCATGAATATAGATGCCTGCATTTTCGTGAATCGGCTTTTCAAGGACCGCGCCAAAACCTGTATCTTCCAGTACGATTTCATGCGAAAAGCAGAGAAAAAGATTCTTTGCCTTTTCGATATCCTTATCCGTACAGCCATCAAGTGAAACATCCGTGCCGACCATGTTTGGATCATCTGGATCTGCAATTTCAGCGTGAAGCGTCATAACATCATCAAATCCAGCCTTTTTCATCTGTTTCAGCGTGATCACTCCATAGCAGGAACGAATCGCCACATGAATCCCGTTACGATAGAACACGGCAAGAGAGTCTTTTAAGCCAACACCAAACTTTCCGATAAGTCCTTCCGCAGAGAGCTTTTCATCGTTCTCATTTTGCGTGAGATGATGGTAGTTAAGTCCTCGTCCATAATCCGTGATATGCCAGATACCATTTTCTTTATGGATACGGATTTCCTTGGTTCCCGTCAGCTTCTGTTCGTCCAGAGCATTTGCAATGATCTCACGGACGGCGTGGTAAACTTCCCAGTTTTCCAGTATCTTTTCTATGTTGAGGTCAAATTCTTTAGTCATATCTTTATACCAATCCAGATTGTCTGATCTGTTGGCTCAATACGGTAGCCAACTCATCTGCATTCTTCCATGATAATGTCTGAACCTGTGCAATATCAAAATGTCTGTTCTTGAAGTCCGTATCCTTACATGTCAGAATTACGGTTTTGCCTAATGCCTTTGCATATCCAGCTTCATAGTAAACTCCGTTGTTTTGTGAGGTTAAATCAGCCACAAGGAATTTACATGCTGTTATTTCATTAAGCATTTTTACATAGATATTATCGTTATGAGAATCTTTATCTAAGAAATATGGTATATTTCCTGTATTTTTTAAAGCAGTTTTGATTCCAAGACGAATTTCATCGACATACTGACATTTTTCTTTATTCATTGGCATTGATACAAAAACTTTTCCGCCACAGTCTGTAAGCGGTGAAATTTCTGGTGTCTTGGCATTCCCTTTAGCAATATCATAAACATATTTAAGCTGCTCATTCGAAGCACGAGTGGTCAAGAAATTATGTAAGGTTTCCAAATTATCTGCATGAACCACCGAACTTGCACCAAAGAATTTTTTCGAAGGTAATCCCATAAAGGCGAGTACGTCTTCGATAATGCCATGTTTTTCAAATGTATAGTAATGATGGTTTGATTCTGCAAATTTAGCAAATTCGTTAAAAATTATTTCCGCATTCATTCAATCACCTCGTTCCTGCAATCAATTTTTCCTGTTACTGCATAGTAAATGAGAGATTTCTTATATTCCTCAAGTTTACGAATTAAATTAGCATGATTACTAATTGCATTGTTTATTTGATTAAGTTTTTCGTCGAGAAAATCTGCTATTTGTTTTTGCTCAGTAACCGAAAGCGGAATACATAATTTTATATATTTTACTTCATCTAAGCCAACTTCTGGACGTGTCGCTTTTTTATTGGCAATACTCCATAATTGATGATTACCAATCTCGGAGCTTAACGCATAAAAAATATATTTGGGCACATAATATCGTGTATCAACAGTGATTTTCCCAATATGAGAGGTTGTATTTGCACGAGATATTGTTTGAGGCATAATAGCAGTTTTGCCAATTGTTGCTCCTGTTTTAGCAAATAGTATATCATTCGGAGCTAATGTACTGTTTTGGATTTTTTGATTTTGTGCTTCAGTAATATAGACAACATTTTCTATATTTATAGGCTCTGCATATCCAAGATTTTGTACTCGAATAAAAGGGATCCCGCTGGACACATAGCTATCTGCCTTTATGCTACCATGATCTCCATCTCCTAATGGATAAGGGTGATTGTAGTCAAGTATATGATTCAACTTATAGATTCCCCAATTTTCTGGTATTGCAGTAAGCCACAGGAAATGAGCGTCCTTCATCTTCGCATTCGGGTCAATTCCCTTAGTAACTGCCTTTGTAATGACTGATTTCTTGTATTCTTCCAGTTTTTCAATCGATTTCTTCGTCTTTTCGATGGCAGTGTCGATGGCAGTGCATTTGCGGTCGAGGAGGTGGACGATCTGCGTTTGTTCGGTAGGAGAAGGTGCGGGTATTACCATCTTTTTCATTTCCTGCCACGATGTTGTACGCAAATCATCAACGATTCCATGTCCAAGCCGATAAAATTCTGATGAGAACATATCAGAATGGAAAAGCCAATTATAATATTCATTATTCATTCCATGGCGTGGCTGCAATACGGTATTTATTAATGATACAGAACCGTCATATTCAGATATTCCACACGAACCTCGTCTGTCAGACCTACTATTAATTGCAAAATCACCTTTTTTAACCAATTTTCTATTGTCGTGGTCATCTGTTTTTGCTGTAGTTGCCAGCTGCGGAACAATGCCTTTCATAGTAACGGATAACGGAGGATAATCTTTATCGCTCACCTTTGTGGAACGAGGAAAGTATAATGAATCAATTTTACAGATATTCCAATCCTCAGGTATCTCCCCAATCCATTCCACACCAGAGTCTTTCATTTCCCTACTCATGCAAACACCCCTTTCAGAGCTTTTTCAATTTCCGGTTCCAGTGCCTTAATTTCAGTCATGATGTCCTCCGGCTTACGTGGAGCTTCATAATGGTAGAAATACTTATCAAAGGAAATCTGAGTTCCGACAATGCCTACCTGCTGATCACCCATGATGCCTGTATCAATCACGGATTCATCCACCCACGCATCCGGCACATACGGATATACTTCTTTTTCCATGTATTCATTAATGTCCTGCGTGTAAGGAACCTTCTCAGTATCTTTCAAGTCAGAGTCTGCCACTGGCTTTCCATTCTTATCATAAACGATGTCTTCATCTGATTCCGTCTTTACACCAAATACCTTGATAAACGCATCCTGGAGCTGCTTATTGGTGATTTCCGGTTTATCAAGTGCATCTCTAAAGTCAGAAGAGTGGCTAATAAACCATTTATGCTTTACAGTCTGTCCGTCATAAGCTGCTACAGCACGTTTCAAAGAATCCTTATTATCATCAGAGAGCTTCTGCATGGCTTTGATTGCGAATAAATCATCCCATTTATCAAGATCAAAGGTAATGACCTGCTTTAATGGGCGCTGGACCGTAACAGCGCGGTACATGAATTCCTCGACCGGAAGCAGCACGGATTTACCATGGTCATGTCCGTCGATATAAGTCTGGATGATCCACTTCATTTTATCTTCCGGGATATCCTTACGCTTGTTACCAAGAGACTTTCTGCGAAGCTCTCCGCAATCAGAAGCATCGATAAGCTGGATCATGCCCTTACGTGCTTCATCCTTCTTTGTATTTAAGATCCATAAATAGGTATTGATGCCCGTTCGGAAGAAGATGTCAGTCGGGAGCTTCACTACGCAATCAACGAGATCCTTCTGAAAAAGCCATCTTCTGATATCAGATGGGCCGGAACCTGCATCGCCATTAAAGAGCGGAGAAGCGGATAACACGATACCACCCTTGCTGCCACCTTCCTCGGCTGTCTTCATATGAGCGACCATATTCTGAATGAAAAGCATGGAGCCATCACTGATGGAAGGAAGCCCTGCGCCGAATCTTCCTGCAAATCCATGAGCTGCCTCAGACCTTACTTCGTCAGCTTCCTTTTCCCACTTTTTACCGTATGGTGGATTACTTACGCAATAGTCAAACTTCTTGTCTGGGAACTTATCATCAGAAAGAGTGTCCCCATTTTCAATGTGTGCGGATAAATCCTTGGTCTGGTCATAAACGTCCTTCTGCTCATCTGAAACATTACGAATGAGGAGATTTGCCTTACCCATCGCCCATGTAACACCGGAAAGCTCTTCCCCATAAGGAACAATAACTGCCGGTGCCTTCATCTCTTTATTTTCGTGCCACTCATTCAGAAGATCGAGCGCATCCGTGATAAATCCTCCGGTTCCGCAGGTCTGATCATACAGTGTGCGGACAATACCTGTATCAGAACTCATCAGCTCATCATCGTTTGCAAAGATCATGCCTACACAAAGACGGACCACATCCTTCGGAGTCATAAAGTCCTCGGCATCCTCCGCGATCTCATCGCCATATCTCTGAATGAGATGCTCATAGATGTCAGACATATCACGGTCAGAAACTGTAGCTGAATCGAACGGGAGGGCAGAAAACTTCTGGCAGACGGAATAAAGCATACCGTGATCCTGAAGCTTCTTACATGTGCTTTCCATATCGAACTTCAGCATGATATTACGGGCATTTGGTGAAAAACCATTGATATAGGAATCGAGGGCTGCATATGTATCACCAGCACCAAGATTGTTCAGTCTGAACGGGGTAACATTATAAAATGCTTTGCCGGAATACTGGCAATAGTTATCAGATTCACGTCCCCAGTCCTTTTCGTGTTCCTTTACTGCATCACATACAGCAGCTCTTGTTGAGACGAGATTTGTCAAGGTGTATTTCTCCCACAAATTTATATCTATAAAATCGATGAAACAGCTCATACATTCTCCAAAAATAAAATAATCCATAAGACTTCATCCTAATAGGAAAAATGAAATCTGATGGATTTTTTATAGCTATTTTATTTAGCTTATCTTCGAAATCTCTGAGCGGATGTGATAAAGAATCAAAAAGTCTTTACCGGTTCGTTTCAATACGCTGAATATGTTCCCAGCTTTTTCTGTGCCAATAGTTCATAGCTGTCGCTATTATTTTTATTACAATATTGAGCGGATGAAAAAATACTATCTCAAATATAGAAATCAGAAACAAAATCCATCGCTGTTTGCCGTTAATCGGTTCCACTTTATACCGATTAACAGCACTTACAAGAATTGCCTGTATCCATATAACAATCAACGTATATAGGATAGTTGCCTGTATGGTGAATTGAAGATTCAAAATATCCAGTAAATTGGCTGCGATTAAAGTAGCCACCCCAATGATCTCCAAAAACGGTGCAAGAAGTTCATACAAAATGAAAAATGTACCGGATGTGATTCCAGCCCATCCATAATTTTTATTTCCAAGCATATATTTATGAAATTTCATACTTTGCAGCAGCCCGATATGCCAACGCCGCCTTTGATGATAGTAGTCTTTATATGTAAACGGCAGCTGCGTCATGCACTTTGCTTCCGGAGCATATGCGATGTGATATTCTTTTCCCTGTGAAGCACAAAACGCATGGAGACGCATGGTCAGTTCCATGTCCTCTCCAATTGTATTTACTTGGTAGCCACCAACCCGTTTCACTAAATCAGTATCAAACATGGCAAACGCACCGGAGACAATAATATTCGCATTGATGTGATCGAACATTATTCTTTGCATATAAAATGTCCGATAATATTCTAATATTTGGAAAACAACCAGTGCTTTCTTCAAAAAAGTAAGTTTTGGATAATTTTTCAAATTTTCACTGCCAACAGCACCTGCACAAACAATGGTTTTGGGATTCATCAAAAAGCAACTCATCATTATGCGGATGGAGCCTCGTTGAACTTTTGTATCAGCGTCCAGCATAACGCAGTATGGGCTATGACAAATATTTAGTCCGCAGTTAAGCGCATCTGATTTTCCACCGTTTTCCTTATGTATAAGAATAAGCGTTTTTTCATCAAATACTTTTCGATATTGACGAAGAATCGGTTTTGTCTTCAATTCAGATTCAGACAAAACAGGTTCTTCTATCAGTCCGAATCTCTTTACTACAAGAGATTCGGTGTTATCATTTGAGCCATCATCTACTACAATAATTTCCAGATTCGGATAATCTTCCTCAAATAAAGCTTCGATTGTTTCTGTTATACAAGCCGCCTCGTTGTATGCGGGAATAATAACGCTAACCGGAATCCGTTTGGCAAATGCGGTGGGAAATAGTTTTCGATTAAGCGTTTTATTTTTCTTATATTTTTCAAGGCGATAAATCGAGATACAGAGACTGATTCCCATTTGGAAAAGATAGATTACTGAATATACAAAAAACAAGACAAATAAAACACGTACCATATAAATCAGCATCATCTTTTTATCCCACCTTACACACATCCTTTACAGGAATCTCTTCGGAAACGTTGTCTTCGCTTAATCCAATTGCTTTTACCCATGTCTGTTCCAGCTTAGATTGCTTCCTGCATCCATTGACGAACTGGTTAATTGTGTCCGAATGAATTCCCATTTGAAACAGGTATCTCAGAATCAAGCAGCGTGTCTGCACATCCTCTTTTACCAGAGAGCCAATTTTATTTTCCATAAGAGACTGCATATATTTTGACATTTCTTGTTGTTTATGCAATGTATATTGCGGACTGAGTTTTATGTAACATTCACAGATATAAGCGAACAGGAAATCGTCCTGTGCTAGCCTCATAATGAGGGATGCTTCTGCAGGTTCTATTTGGGAACGTAAAAGGAAAAAATCACATATTATTTTTTCCTTTTTCTCTGCCTTTTTTTCTCTGTTCCTATCCAAAAGCAATTTAACACATAAACAAAGTAAACTATATCCACACAGAGTATACAAAATAACCATATAAAAATTATGAATCACCATATCAATCACCTCCAAACGCTTTTTGAAGCATATAGTATGATTCCTTTAACCGTTCATGAAACTGCGGTTTTTCCCAGCCTTTTAATTTATATGTACCGAAATCAGTCACGCTTTCCTGATTGTCATAGTAGACAGCCGCATAAATCTCCTCGATTTTCAAACCCTTGATATTAAACTCGTTTTTGTGATAATCATCAATTACCATACATTTTGAAGGGTCATAAAAATTCAGAAGCGACCACGGGATTCTAACCTCTACGATATCACCGTTGATGCAGTAATCTGCGTTGGAATCATAATTCTCACTGTTCGGATTAGCGTTCCCATGCTTTAACATCCCAACATATTCAAGAGGCTTTTCATTCAAAAGGAAGTTATTTACACTGCCACTTGCTCTGGAAGCAACATGAAAGGTATCGGTATTATTTTTCAACGGCAGCATCAATTCCTCAGCTTTTTTATAAATATCGGTAACTGCCGCACTTTTGTTTTTGATCGCAATCGAATAAACAGCCAAATCCGAATCGTCATGAACTAATAGCTTACTGCCTTTTTCTGCATTGATTTGAATCAAAAAATCCACCGGGATGGCAAAGTCTAAGTTTTTTGTATAGGTTGTTCCTGCGTTTGGCAGAACATCCAGTGCAAGATTAATAGAATTGCCACTTTTAATATCAGATAACCCTTGCACCATAAAATAAATATATTTTTCATCCGATTTCATACTGAGTTTCGTATCATTATTTTCTAATACAACATCTTCTTTCGACCATTCTGAAATTTTTCCATCCGGATAGTTTTCAGCCTTGCCATCTCCCGGCTCAAATGCAAGCAATCCGTAAAACTGCTCTGTACTCTGTGCATTACTCCAACTTGCTCTGCCATCCGGATTGGACAAATTTTTTTCATTCCATGAACGCTTAAACCATTCGTCCTGCCATGTGAATACCATCCCTCCAGCGCAGCCCGCTTTCTGAATATCCTCATACATCTCCAGCAAGGCAATACCTTGTTCGGTTTCGTTATTTCCACCCTGCGATAAATTTCTCCACACATCTTTATATGCTGGGCTTCTGGAAGCAGGAACTCCGTATTCGGTGATAATAACCGGACAGGAATGATGATCAACAAGCTCCATCAGATATTTTCGATAGGGATTTCGATTACCTTCGTCATCAATATACTCCGTATATTTTCCATACTGAAGGCTGGCAGGAAAGTAGGGATAGACATTATAAGAAGCGAACATCCCACTCTCCACCTTATCGGAAAGTTGTAGATTTTCAAGGTCAATAAAGGCTTCTGTATTTTCTGTAGCTGATGCAACCGATAGTTTGGGGGATACCTCATTTACCAGTGGATCTGTTTCCGGCCAGTTGGCAAAGGAGAGAAGTTTCTGGGTTCCGTAAGTTTCATCTTCATATTTTAATAGATAATCTCCCCACTGAGAGAAGAAAATCTCGAAGGCATTTGCCTCCTGCCTACTGGATATATAGGCTCCTTGATAAGGCGCAATTCCTTCATTAAAACGACATACATAATCTACAAACATTTCGTCCCATTCCACGCCTAAAACATATCCTAATACATAGTCGGAAACATCATTACTATAGTAACACATTGTTCCTGTGTCTGTATCAAACGTTATATTTTCCCCATGTAATGCATCAACTGTCTTTTTGGTTTCTTGAAAGACTTTGTTTTTCTGCTTCGGATTCAGCAAATTTTCTTCCGAAAACATCAAATCCTCACTAAAATCCACACCTTGAACGAGATAAATTTTATTTTCATGAGTTTCATTATATTGGGCAAAGGCTTTATAAAACCATGGCGATTGTATTTTATAAACCCGGATCGTATTGGCATTCATTTCCCCGATCAGGTTGAACCATCGAGCATAGGTTTCCTCACTGATACCGAATTCATTTGGAAACACTCCCGGATAACCGGTTCCCATATTGACGCCTTTTATCTCATAATCCGTCCAGCTTCCATCTTGCAGAATTTCTATTTTTTTCTGATTGGTTCTGAATATATTATCTTTTTCACTTTTATTTCCATCAAAACAATGAAATATCAAGCATATACAAACAATACACAAAACAGCTGTCATGACGCTGATTGTAAATCCTTTTTTCATGTTCTTCATCTTCGCTTACCTTACAATCGCTGTATATTCTATAAAATGCTCATCCAGCCAATTTCCTCTCTCCACCACAAAAGTCTTCATCTTTTCAATATCGTCATAATAGATTGAATCATCTCCATTGTACCATTTATCACAATTTCGAAGTGCAGCGCTGCCTAAGTACGCACTGCTTTCGTCTATATATTTAAGCAGGTATTCTTCTGATAAAAGCGTCTTTCGAAGCTCCGCATAGCGTTCACAGCATCTTTCTAAAAATTCATCATTATGAAAAAAATAGGAAAAATAAAATGACTCTCTCGTTTTTAGCATATCAATCGTAAAGTACGCATCGAAATAGTTATTGAACGCACCATCAAAATCCCATACCGGTCCTATACAGAATTTTCCACCTATGTTTTTATAGAGAAATGTGGAACGTACTCCGGCATCATAATTCTGAAAAAACTCATTGATAATATAATAATCTACGAAGCTGTCCAAATCGGTGCGTTGATTCACCTTTTCCCAATCATCGGAATACTCCGCATCATAAAGTGTTTTTTCAAATTGGAGTATCTCTTTTTGTATATATTGCAATGAGGAATCCGTAATCTTTTCCACATCAGGATATTCCAAATTGGCAGAATACACAGAAACATCATCCGGTTTCAGATGATCGATCCTTGCATCATCAATCCGTCTATTCATCTGCACAACAAAAGAGGTTTCCGCATATTTCGGATCATATGGTGTAAGATTCAATCGTTCTTTTGACACCTTTGGCTTTTCTATCATGGTATATAAACCCTGATATTCCAACTCACCGTCTGCATTTGTCAGAAACACCTCGCAAAGTCGGCATCGTGGTGCATAATCCATAATTTCAGAAGAAATATTATACATCATGTAGTTACGGATTTGGGAATAGTCTATATTACTTCCATTTAATACCCAGGTGGTTTCTGCCGGCATACCGAAAAAAGCTGTTTCTTGCGGGATATTTTCATCATCCACCGTTCTGATTGCATATTGTTTTTTGGAAAAATTACGGGAAGAATTTCCTCGAATATTAATCGCCATTCTGCCGGTTTGGGTTGGAGCATCATTTGAATGGTTTAAGTGATTGTCATTGTCAATCACAGCAAATTCACAGTATAATTCCTGAGTGGTAGGCGTATCAGCACCCGGAATCACATTTCCACCTGCATTTAAAACAATCAGCGGCAGATGGGAAGTCAGAACACCGTCCTCATCAAAACCGGTGATTTCTTTATTTTCCGCTGGATAACTTTGATGCTGATGAACAACAGAGGTATCTACTTTTGGATAACGGGGTAGAATTGCAACTACCATACATAAACTAAGCACCACACCGAGCATGAGCCATTTTCTTCTCATAACGGAATCTCTCCCTTATACACTTGCTTTATCTTCCTGTAAAACAAAGTTTGCACACTCAATTTTTTTGCAAGCATACAATTCTTTGAGAAAATCATCTGTTTTGGTCTTTTCAAATTGTTTCAATTCATAGATAAATTCTGCATATTCACTGGTTGTATTTTGAACTGAGATTCGGCTGTTTTTGAAATAGTGGTAGGTAACCGATTTCACATATTCCATTGCATCAACTTCACAGCGAATAATTAAAATATATCTTCTTTCCTCTTTGACAGCTTTTGCAAGAATAAAGAATAAAAAGAGAACCACCGTGCTGGCAATCGCAATCACATACTGTGCAACTCCGCAGCAGATGCCAACCATAATACTCCAAAAGATGAACATGGCATCACGTGGGTCTTTGATAGCTGTACGAAAACGAATGATTGACAACGCACCAACCATACCCAAAGATAAAGCAATATTATTCGTGATAACTGCCATAATCGCTGTAGTGATGATCGCCATAGCAACCAGTGAAAGGTTAAAGTTACTGTTATAGGAAACCTTGCTTGATGTAAAATAGTATGCAATATAGATAGTAACCCCAATCACAAGTGCCATAAAAAGCTTAATGGCAACATCAAAAAAAGACACAGTACTTCCCACTAAAAGATTTTCAACAATAAATTCCTTCATTTCTACTCTCTCCCTATATCATGTATTTATAAAACATTCTTCCGTTAAAATATTTACTGAAAGATGTGGTGGATTTTTTTACTCCGGCTAACGCCTCTTTTATATATCCAAAAAGGAAGTTATTATATTTTACTTCCATAATCGTCTGATCTGACGAAAGAATTGGATAAGTCAGCAGTTTCTCTTGAAACAAATCAAAATTGCTCTCAGTGGCTCGTATATCGGTGTCAAATGTAATCCTCGTATGATTACCGGCAGCACAGTAGGACACTCTTTTGTATTGTATAATCACTTTCGGTGCCATCCCCTGAGAAAGTTTTATGTAAAAATACATGGCCAGCGGATCATTACTTTGCAAAAGGACGTTGTAATTTCCGACACATAAATTTTCCAATGTGTTTCGATCGATCAACATACTGTCTTTTGTTTGTAATTCTCCATTCTTCCTTTTGCTTTCCAACTTTATGATACGGTCATTCGTTCCGTAAATCCTTGCCCGAATTTTTTCATGCTCTTGCAAGCCTTCTTCTTTTTCAGCGCAAGCTCGATCAGAAAAGGTATCAAAATAAAGCGATCGGATCTCATAGCCGTCCGCCGAAACACAGTAGGGGTCTTTCGGCATGACTGCGCCAATGCTCTTTTGTGCAAGAACACGCTCTTGACTGTTTAATATAAATTTTTTCTCGGTTCTTTTTACCTGCACGATATTCTTCCTTCCTCATCTCGAATAAATTTCCTGCGGCATAAATTCCAAAATCTCCACCTCAAACATTGCCGGAAATTCAGTATCAGCATCCGGACTTCCGGGCCAGTTTCCTCCCACTGCAAGATTAAAAATGAAATATAAAGGTTCATCCGGAACATTATCCTGAATTGTATAGATTATTTCATCTCCCAGATACCAAACCATTTCTTCCTGCGTCCATTCAAATGTAATACGGTATGTTTCCGGTATTTTATCAACTGGAAAGGTATGTCTAAAAAAATCTCTTGATTTTTCACTTTCCTCCATGTAATGTAGCACTCCATAAAATATGTTGGGTTCATTCCCAATCAGTTCATAAATATCTACTTCCGGATAATCGGAATTGGTATCGGATGGCAACATCCAAATTGCAGGAAACAATCCTACGCCTTTCATAGTATTGATACAAAAAGAAAATCTTCCGTAACGAAAAGCAGATACGGATTCTGCTTTTCCGGAGAGATATACCTCTCCCATTTTATCAGCAGTCATGCGAATATGCGTCTCGTCAATTTGTACCTGTGAAGAAATATATTGCTGAATCTCATTATTGGGTGATTTTAAAGCATCAACGGCAACAAACATCGCATCGTCTTCCGAGGTTTCCACAGCATCTGTAGAAACCTCAGAAAATTCTGTGTTGGACGGCTGTTCCATTTCAACTGTTTCTGCATTTTCATCCATCACAATGACATCTTCATCCTCTAAATGGGATAAACTGGTTCCAATTAAGCAACCGGCAATCACGATAAATAAAACTCCGAATATTAAAATTATTTTGTTCATCCTTATCCCCACTTTTTTGGTTTTTGGTAAAATTTGCTTCTTTATGCTGTTAATCTATAACATTTTGAAGAGCAAGAAATATTGATATGGCGGTGCATAATAGTCTGTAACAATAATCAAAAGGTGTACCTTCTGATAGCCATAAAAATCCATAATCATTATACGCACAAAGCGGAAATAAATCAAGAGAATCAAGCATTTTGCTGCAAACTGCTTGGATTTATGGTTCCATCTCCACCCGCTCTGAGGCCATTATGTATTTGAGGGAATAATTGTCAAAAGGTACACATTCTGATAGCCACATTCCTATTATCCGGCCTTTTTGCTGTCCCGGAGCAGTCTGTACTCCCGCAATCTGCGGTAAAAAGTAGCTTCGCTCATATTACATTGCCGCAAAACCTCTGCCAGCGGCAGCTTCTTTTGCTCCCATGCTTTCACGCTTTTCCCAAAATCATCGGGTACAGCCTTTTCGGGTCTGCCGAATTTGACACCCTTTGCCTTTGCTGCTGCGATCCCTTCGGCTTGCCGTTTCTTGATATTCTCACGCTCGCTCTGTGCAACAAAGGATAGGATTTGCGGTACAAGGTCTGCAATAAAAGTCCCCATCAGGTCTTTCCCGTTCCGGGTGTCCAGCAGCGGCATATCAATTACGCATATATCAATGCCGATTTCTTTCGTAAGAACACGCCATTGCTTCTGAATTTCTTCGTAATTACGCCCTAAACGATCAATGCTGAGAATATAAAGCAGATCCCCGGCTTTCAGCTTCCGTACCAGTTTCTTGTAATTGGGACGGTCAAAATCCTTGCCGGATTGCTTGTCCATAAAAATATTCTTTTCGGGTACACCCACTTCCCGCAGAGCGATCATCTGCCGATCCTCATTCTGGTCGGTGCTGGATACCCGCACATATCCATAAATGTTCATATCGTTTCTCCCTCCATTCGTCTAAAATACAAAAAGAACAGGAACGGCGTATTACCGTTCCTGTTCGTGGCGTTTGGGTTTTCTCTGCTGTTGTGTCTGCTGCGCCTTCTGCTTCTGCCGCAGAAAATCACGGACAGACCGTGCTTCCGCTTCTTCATTCAGCAGGTCGGCAACATCCCGCTTGCTGTCATACATCATCAGCAGATCGTATTTTTCGCCGTAGGCGGCTTTTACCCGCTCAGCGGCAGAGCGTTCCCTGTCGGGACGAATATCCAGCCTTGCGTCCATCAGCTCCACGGCATCCACATCTGCGGCCTGCGCTTTCAGATTGGCATACTGTTTCAGCGCATCCTCCAGCTCGGCAGCATATTTGGATTCCTGTTCTTCCAGCTTTTTCAGTGCCGTCTCCATGGTGACGATTTGCTTCTTCACTTCGGAAATGCTTGCGTCATCGGCGCAGTCCAGTGTATTCAGCAGGGCAGCTTTCTCAGATTTCAGTTCTTCCAATTCCTCTGTAAGTTCCGCAATGCGGCGGGACACGTCATGCAGCTTGGGTAGCTGATAAAACGGTGTTTCCTTTTTCTCCGCAAGCAGGTTCTTCCGTTCCTTAGTCTTGTCCTTGAGCTGTTGTACCAACCCGGTATAGCGTTCCAGTTCCGGGCTGACAGACTTAATATACTTTCTCATGCTGCGCTTGCCCTTGGCGATATGGTTAAGCTGATACCGGAAAATAATCATATTCTCACGCAGCTTTTCCATTGCTTCTGCAAAAGCAGGAATGGTATTTTTAACCGCTTCCATCAGCTTGCGCACGGCAGCTTTCAATTCCCACAGCAAAGCGTTGTCTGCCTTGATCTGACGGTTAAGCTCGCAGCGGTCAGAGATGATACCCTTTTTCTCCAACGCACGGGCAGTCACACCCTCATGGATGGTAGGCTGCTCGTCCAGCCCTCTTGCGGCATGGCTGCGGTGGTCAATCCGTGCGTCGATCCACGGATACTGCGCCAGATATTTGTTGGTCACATCTGCCCATTTTTCACGCCAGACCAAAAGCTGCTCGTCGCTGTTCCAGCGCTCGGCAATGGGATTCTGCCTGCCGTATTTGGTGCTTTTGGGATGCTTGTTGGCTCGTTCATAGCCGTGCTTCTCAGCTTCGGAAGGCGGCATATACACTTTCTTTCTCCCGACCTTGTAATGGTACTGCTTTTCCCACCCGTCAGCCTGTGCCGTCTTGAACTCAGTGGCGGTAAAACCTTTTTCCTCTCCGTTGCGGACACAGAGATATTCTTTCTCTGTCTTGTACTGCCACTTGCCCTGTTCATCCAGCGGGCGTACTGTCAGCATAATGTGGGCATGGGGATTGTGACCGGGCGGGTGGGGATCGTGGATCGCTACATCTGCACACATTCCGTCCGATACAAATTGCTCCTGTATAAATTCGGTCAGCAGCTTCTGCCATTCGGATTTGTTCAGCTCGATGGGAAGTGCAACCACAAATTCACGGGCAAGGCGGCTGTCCTTGGTCTTTTCACTTTCTTCTACGGCATTCCACAATACGCTGCGGTCTTGCCACTCAGTAGGAGCGTTTTCGGGCAAAAATACCTCCTGCCAGACAAGTCCTTTCTTGCGGGTATAGTCATGCTGCACTCCATCATAGTCATTCAAAATTTTGGAGCAGCTCAGATATGCGGAAGCAGCGACAGCGGATCGGCCTTTTCCACGGCTGACCACCTTTGCTTCCAGATGGTAAATTGCCATTCGTCCGTACCAGTCCTTTCGTAAAGTTTCTGTTTCTCTTTGTGAAAGAGAAAATGACTATCAGTTGGGCTGATAGTCATAACCGCAGACAAAGCTGCCGGTGGCAGGTTTGTGCGGGCAGTTGGCGCAAAGTGGGGTACAATCTGTACCCCTTCTCACAGACGCAAAAGCGGGTGTGTTTGCGATAACTGCGTGGACAATGACAGCAGCGCCCCAGAGCTGTGGCATTGTCCATAAGGCTCCCGCAGGAGCCGCATCCGCCTCGCAGAGCGCACGGTTGCCGCAGGCAATACCACCGCCCCTTCGGGGTGGTGAGTAAGTGCGCCCTTCGGGAAAAAGAAAAAGCGACCGATAGCCGGCCGCTCATAAAAATCATCGGATTAGTTTGAATACTTCGCATAAAAAATCCTCCAACTGTTCCAAAGTCATCTGTGTTGTCTGCGGTAATGCTTTCTCTAAAATCGCACCTTCCTGAATCAGCCGCCGTGTCCGTGCTTTTCGCTCTTTCTGTCGGTCACGCATCTCGGCTTCTTCCAATCTATGCTTCGCCTGCAAAAGCTTCTTTTCATTTTCTGTCATAGGTTTTATTCCTTTCTGCCGTATTCGGCTGAAAACGCAAAGAAGGCGGCTCATGAGATTTTATTCTCACAAGTCGCCTTCAGCGTCATTTATTATGCGGTTTTCTGTTCTTGCCCATTTTCTTTAACAGGCGGGTTATCAAGCAATACAGGTTCTTTCGCTTTTATTCGCTTCGTAGCATTGCGTTCTTTCTGCATCCTGCGGTTTGCTTCCGTCCTGCAATCATCACAGCAGTATTTTACATCTTTCCGTGTAGCGGTAAAAGTTTTTCCGCAGTTCTCACAGACACATTCCCGCTTTCGGTTTTCCGCCGCTTCCTGCCGGTAAAATTTAGTACGGCACTTCGGACTGCAAAACAGAGTATTTGACCGCTTGGATTCAAATTCTTCACCGCAGCATTTACAGATTAGCTGAAATGGCTGACCAACTGCGTGTTCACCAGCCTTGATTTTTTGATAGCGTTCCCGGCTCTTGATGCGGTGTCTGCGAAGCTGTTCCTGCCGCTTGATCTCCTCCGGTGTCAGCTCCGGTTCGGGCAGTTCAAACCGTCCGATAAATTTCAGATAAATCTCAACCTCCTGCACCCGATCCCCGTCAATCTTTTCTGGGGCGTGGACAATGATTTTTTCAATAAACTCATTGATCATTGGAGTAGTCAGTTCGGAAAAATCGGTGTACTTCTTTGCCAATGAAAGGAATTGCGCCGCACGGTCAGTATCTTCCTCAAAAGAGGACAGATGCGATTCTGCATCCGATACAGATATGACAAGAGTTTTCTGCTCCGCTTCGTATTCTGCAAGTAGAGTATCAAAGCGTTCATCGGTAATGCGCCCAATGGCAAAAGATTCGTAGAGCTTTTTGATAATGGTATCAAGCTCGGCAATACGCTTACGGTCTTTGTTCAACTTGCGTTTGGTATCCTTTGCGACTTCCGCCTGTCTGATTTGAGAAGCAGAACGCACCTTTTTCATAAACTCATCCTGATTGGCGATGGCAAAGGTGCTGGCTGTTCGGATGGTTTCCAAAACAAGCTCTCTGACCGCTTTTGTCCGAATATAGTGACCGCTGCAAGCATGAGTGCGCTTTTGATGTGCCAGCGTGTAGGCGGAGCAATCATAAAAATCAGAGGGATAGGGATTGTTCTCCGTACCGCCTTTGGAACGGTGATTGGTCATTTTCGCTCCGCAGTCAGCACAGAACAGAAGTCCGGTCAGCGGATTGGCTTCGCCAAGTGTATCGTGGCGTCTCGGTGTCTTTCGCAGTTTCTGTGCAAGCTCCCACATTTCCTTATCTACAATCGCTTCGTGTGTGTTCTCAAAGATCAGCCAGTCCTCCTGCGGATTCATAACCGGATTTTTGTCCTTGTAGGACTGCTTGTGAGAACGGAAGTTGACCGTATGCCCCATATACTCCGGCTTGGAGAGAATCTGCCCAACGATATAGCCACTCCAGTTATAAGGGTTGGGAAATTCCTCTTTGCTTTTCCAAACGCCACGCCCCTGCTTTGCGGCGTAGACCGCAGGAGTTTCCACCTTATCGTCATAGAGGATACGGGCGATGTCATAAGGACCGTTTCCCTCGATGGTCAGACGGAAAATACGGCGGACAACCGCAGCGGCTTCCTCGTCGATATACCAACTGTACTTATCTCCCGGCATTTTCTTGTAGCCATAAATGGCGCAGTTGGTGGTAGGCTTGCCGGATTCGCCTTTCACACGGATCGCTGTTTTCTGCTTGCGGCTCAAATCACGAAGATACCACTCGTTCATAATGTTGAGGAACGGGGCAAACTCATTGCTGTTCTGATCGTCGCTGTCCACGCTGTTGGCAATCGCCACAAAGTGAACATGATGCTGACGGAAGAATACCTCCGTGTAAAAGCCTGTTTGCAGATAATCACGCCCCGCCCTGCTCATATCTTTTACAATGACATGAGCAACTTTGCCTGCTTCAATGTCGGCAATAAGCTGTTTCCAAGCGGGACGCTCAAAATTTCCTCCACTCCAACCGTCATCGGTATAGTGCTGACAGTTCGTATAACCTTTCTGATGGGCATAGCTTTCAAGGTATTTTTTCTGGTTGACAATACTGTTGCTATCACCAGTCTGGTCATCATCACGGGACAGCCTTTCATATAAAGCTGTGATTTTTCCTTCAGTCTGTTTTACGCTCATGATGCGCTCCTTTCAGACTGTCGGCTCATTTGTGGTGAATCTATTATACCACAAGTTCCTCCAGTTGTAACCGTTTCGTTGCGAATCATCCGCAAAATTTTATCCTCCATTGTTTCTTTCTCTGTATCGCTGAATACTACTTTAACTTTATAGGTGGTGCCGCCAATGCGGCGAGTCATATAAGAAAAATTACTGTTCTCGTTTTTTGCCATAGGCAGTTACCTCCGTGTTGAAATGTTCATTGTTTTTTCGTATAATAGGTTTAGTTCCGGCATGGTGTAACCATTTGCATGGTTAAAATCGAGCAAAGGGTATTAACACCTTGCCATGCAGAAATGCCCTCAAAAAAGCCTTGCGGCACAAGGCTTTCCGAGGGCAAAAGCGTTACATCTGTTGTTGTTTCTCCCGGTACTTACGCACCCTTGCTGCGGTCTGCTTACAGCGAGCTTCTTCGGCACAGCGCTTTGAGCAGTACACCCGTTTTCCGTCAGTTGGGAATGGCTTGCCGCATTGTTTGCAGTGAGTAGTTGGTGTTTGCGTGAATACGGCTTCCAACCCTGCATCTTCCGGCAGGACAGACTTGCGGAAATATCTGCATAGTGCGCTGTTGGTAAAGCAGATACCTAACATTGGACAGTCACAGTCCAATGGCAGGCAGCCGTACTCTTTGTCGTAGTTGGCACAGAGAGAAGTAACCAGCTTCTTAATCCGTTGCTTCTCCCTGCCCGTCAGCTCACGATAATTGTTTGACATAGGCGGTTTCCTCCTTTCATCCAGTGTCGAAAGTAATCTATTAACAGGCAAAATAGATTACCTACTCACTTATAGGAGAAATACAGGGTACTTAGCGGAACTGTTTTTACGGAGAATCCAAGATATTTTCAAAAATATTTTTGAAGGGAGGTGTCTGCGGTGTTCGACGATCCCGAACGATACGAACATAACGGCTTTTATGAAGAAGATACTGACTATGAAGGTGAATATGAAACGGACTATTCCGATTACATAGTCGATGACGAAGAAAATGAAAATGTCCTTTGGGACGATGAGGAAGAAGCCGCTGACGATCTTCCCGAAAAGAAGCGAAGGAAGCGGAAGAACCAAGTTATTCTTGCTGACAATGATACGGATACCGAAGAAATCGAATTATCCGAACAAGCCATGTGGCAGATCGCAAAAGAAGAACAGCTCATCGAAGAACTGGAAGCCGACGCCGAGGAACATCCCTTTGAGGATGGTACTGACGAGGAAGAACCTGAACGTAAGAAACTCAAACGAGAACTGCGGGCAGAAGCCCTTGCACGATTGGAGGATTCCGCCAGAACACAGCGGGAGTTTGAAAATGTGATTGCATGGTGGGACAGGCTGGACGCCAACCGGGAGCGTAGGGAACGCTATCATGAACTCAGCAGAAGCGGTGATGATGTTCCTCTTGATTACGGGGCATCTGCCAATGAACTCTTTTTCCCGGATGTACTGAACGATGTGCTGGAAAAGCAGATACGAAAAGGTGATTTCATTGATGCAATTTTCTACTGTCCTTACGATATACATGAGCTTGTAACGGAAGAATACCTATCCAAAATCCTCTGGGAATTGAATGAGGAACACAAGGAGCTGCTCTTTCTCTGCGCTGTCCGGCTGTTTAGCTCAACAAGAATCGCTAAAATACGGAATCAAAGCGACCGGAACATCCGCAAGGTGCGTGGTACAATGCTCAAAAAGATACGAAAAAAGCTGCTTCCTGCACTTTTGGATAAGGCAGAAAAGCAGCAGCCAATGACCTTATTGGAAAAAGATTTTTTAGAAGAAAATATGACGGAGATTGATTCTGAAGAAAAGAAATAGTATAATTGGTAATATAAATTGAAGTTATTTGGGTTACAATACATGACGGAGGGTTTTGTATATGAAGAACCTTTTTGAACGCACCAGTTCTAACTGGGTGCGATATAGTGAATATGATTGGAGGGTGGCAGAGGACGGAACTCTGTATCTCACGCCCACCAAGACGGCGCAACCGAGTATTTATGATCCACTGGCAGAGTATCAGAAAATTGTATTGGATGCCATCAATATAGGACGCATGGGTATGAGCAAAAAGCCGGATGCCGAAATTCAGAAGGCTATCCAGCAATTTGCGGTGAAATACGGCTTGTTTGGACTGATGACTGCGCTGCCTACCACACCAAACTTTATGGAATATGAGGCGGTGTACCTGCCGAAAAATCACTTCATCAAAGAAGAAACTATGTCCACTGAAAAATATCTGGCACTGTTCTTTCCATTCGACAAACTGGATGTGATCAAGCGTGGTATCGAATCCATGTGGAACATCCAGAATGACCGTGTTATGATGGCACTGGCTTTGACCATGACAGACAATCCGATGGCTGTCAACATGAGCTTTCAGCGGGAATATGCGGAGCGATATGAATGGATGAAACAGCAGTTCATTGACTGGGCGTTTACCTATATCAACAGTTTTCTTTATTATGAGGATTATGATACACTGAACGATGAAACCCGGCAGATGATGCAGCAGAGCATGGCAGCTTTTGGCGGCATCGCTCCAACCTATCATATAGCTCTTTTGGATAAGCCGACCATCGTTTGGGATTTTCATTCCCTGCTGCTGGGCGTACAGATGATGTTCAGTTTTATGCTGACAGACAGCGAAAACCCGATTAAGCTTTGCAGGCATTGTACCAAAGCTTTTGTCGCAAGCAGACCAAGTGCTGTATTTTGCAGCCCTCAGTGCAAGAATAAGCATAATGTTTACAAAAGCAGAGCGAGAAACAAAAGTGAAGAATAGGAAGGGAATGGATATGAACGAAGAATATGGGCTAACTCCTTATGAAACAAGGGAAATCCTGTTTTATAAAACCGATAATGGTGAAGTTCGGGTTGAAATCCTTTTATATCAGGAAAACTTGTGGCTGACGCAGGCAAAGATGGCAGAATTATTTGAAGTGCAAAAGGCGGCTATTTCAAAACATTTGAAAAATATTTTTGCATCCGGCGAATTGCAGGAAGAAGCAGTTGTTTCCAAAATGGAAACAACTGCGGCAGACGGCAAGCGGTACAATACAAGCTATTACAATCTGGATGCCATTATTGCTGTCGGATACCGTGTTAATTCTAAAAAGGCTACGATGTTCCGCATTTGGGCAAATCGAGTATTAAAAGAATTTATTATTAAAGGCTATGTGATGGACGATGCACGACTGCGAGAACCAGAAAACCTCTTTGGTAAGGACTATTTTGAGGAACAGTTGGAGCGTATTCGTGATATTCGCTCCAGCGAGCGCCGTTTTTATCAAAAAATCACGGACATTTACTCCCAGTGCAGTGCTGACTATGATGTGAACAGTCCTGTTACAAAAGAGTTTTTTGCCACAGTACAGAATAAGCTTCATTACGCTGTCACTCATCATACGGCGGCTGAGATTGTTTATGGACGAGCCGATAGCACAAAACCAAACATGGGCTTGACAACTTGGAAAAATGCTCCGCAGGGGCGTATTCGCAAGTCGGATGTTTCAATCGCCAAAAACTACTTGAACGAAGAAGAAATGATAAATCTGAATGAGATCGTGACAATGTATCTGGACTATGCCGAAAGACAGGCACGGCGGGGAAATATCATGTATATGCAGGATTGGGTTAATCGTTTGGATGCGTTCCTCCAGTTCAACGAAGAAGATATTTTACATGACAAAGGCAAAGTGACCGCTGCCATCGCAAAGGCGTTTGCAGAAAGTGAATTTGAAAAATTCCGTGTTTTGCAGGACAGAACATATCAGAGTGATTTCGACCGTCTTGTGGCAAATATCGAAGAAAACAGCAAACAAACAAAATAAATCATGAAACCCCACACTTCCGATTTTATTGTCAGAAGTGTGGGGCTTTTGTATCAGGTTTACAGATCATATACCAATTCGTGCAGAACGATTTCTTCCGCACGGTTACGGATACTGTTCATACGGCGCACCCATTCTATTTGATCAGCCGCTTTGAGCGTTTCAGTTACGCCTTCCTGCTTTGCCATAGCGGAAACGATGTTTTCAATGCGCTCGTTGCAGGCTTGATCGATTTCAGCTAAATGCCTGAACAGCGTTCCCTCCAGCACATAGTTGTTGTAGAGGATTTTACGGTACTCTTTCAGATAGCTGCGGCGCATACGCCCGTATTTGCCTATCTGATATTCGCCGTCATCCGGCAAAGTAATGTTGGGAATGAAATAATCGCCCACTTGACGGTATGTACCGCCCATTTCTTCAAAGATAGTTTTCATAAAATTCAGCTCCTTTTGTGTTGATTTCCAGCGGTTATAAGGCTTTTTGACTCCTTTCTTACAACTGCTTTTCAATTTACCACAAATGAGCCGCAGTCATATGTATTAGATGGCAGAAACCACCCTTTACATATTAACTCTTGGTTCAAGAGCGCATTCCAGTCTGCGAAGAAGTGCAAACGGAAGTACCACCTTGTTGTAATCTGCACGGGAAATCACATCCCTTACATAATCCGCAATGTTCCATATTTCGTTGACGTAATCAAGATTCGTTTTTTTCTGTGCTTCAGCCATCATCGTTCTCCTTTTATTTTGTATCTTTCATAAATCAATATGTCTGAAATCAGCTCATTGAGCCGATATAAAATGCTAATTTTCAACCACTTATTGAGGAATCTCTACTTATCATTGTACTACTAATAGGGCTATTTTTCAACCAGTTATTGAGGAAACATGTGTTCCTGTAATGGCATAAAAATACCGAGGACCAAACCAACATGTCCTCGGTATCTTTACATATAAATTTATTCTCAGTATATTACTCTACGATCTCATACTCTCCAGTATATGGATCATCTGGACCTGATCCATACACATTCACAATATCGTGTTCATCCATGCTTGTCCATGAAACTTCCATGCTTTCATCTTCATAATCCGGATTCTTGAATAAAATATACAGATCAGCCATTTCCGTACCAGAAATTTCTCTTGAATCGCCCTCAAACATCTCCGCTGGACCACTCACGGAAATCAACGTAATCTCTAAATGGAGACTTCCATCATCATTTTCTGTAATGATCATATCCGCTGTTGTCATATCATCTACAGCTTTTGACCACTCAGTATCAATGATGCTGTTAACATCAAATGGTCCGCTGTAATCTGTGATTTTGGCAATCTCTGTATGCTGAGCCACTGTTGATGCTTCTGTAGGAGATGTTTCCTGCGCTGTTTGCGGTACGGTCTCCGGTGTTGTAGCTGCTGACTGTCCCGCCTCTGTCGTAGGTGTTTGTGCAGAACTTGTATCGGAATAATAGCTCACATAATGTCCATACAGACTGTCGCTGATTGTACCACCAATCACATTTCCAAAGTCTTCCAGAATGCTTCCCAATGAATCATAATTATGCACTGCCATATGATCCTTATAGACATCATCAATAAAGCTATTCATTGATGTATAATCCAGATCAACACCATCGATTTTCACACTCTGAATCATGAAAGTTCCTGATTCCTTTGTGACAAGGAAATCAACCTGTGCATTTACCTCTTTCCGACTGTCTGGGAACGCATCTGCTACAAAATAGCATTTACCTGTCATCTCTACAAACATGTATCGATCATCTGTGGCTTTTACATTTGACCATTTAGAGTCTCCAAAGAATTCATCGAATACATACCCGATAGTACCCGTAGTATCCGCAAGTTTTGACTCCCGAACATTAGCTGCATAATCCACATATGTACCTGCCATATAAAGCATAGCTATGATCAATGCAACTATTGAAAAATTTGCCAAGAATCGAACAATTCCCATCGTCTTCCACCAACGATTCCATTTATTAAAATCGTAAGCCGAATTGATATCCATATTCAAGTGAGTATTCCAGCAGGCCATAGATAAAGCATCTTCAATACGGTCTGCAATATTTTCGCCCAATACAAAATCAGAGATAGGTTTAACTACAAAATAACCCTCCTGCTGCTGGATACCAATAATAACCTTCTTTCTTACTCCCGGAACTACGCAGGTAATCTTAAGCATTCCATCTTTTTCTTCGATTTTACTATTCGCAAACGGAATCGTCTCCCGCAGTTTTTCCATGATCGTTGTTGTCGGCAGATCAGGAACCTGTACAAGATTTTTATTTACAATTCTATTATCTCGCGCACATTTTAATTTCTCCGCATATGTGTGAACCGGTATTTTACCGATAGCCGCCACAATACGAAGAACCAAATATGTGACAACCGTTACAATCAAGAGCTTAATTATTATATCTTCCATGTTAACTTTTATCCCCCCACTATTTCATCATCCGAATCAAGTCTTACCTTGAATCCACAATGCAAAATAATCACTGTTAATAAGACTCATTCCATATTGAATCAGCCTCGAAGTTTACTTTTTCGGCAATCCGCCCTTTACCTCATCAATCAATGAATCCATCAATACAATTTTGATTAACTTTTCTACGTCCTCAAAATTCTGGTCATTCTGTTTGCTGCTTTTTCCCAACTGTTTGCGCAAAGCTTCAAGCGCCTTCTGTGCTTGTTCCGCAATTTCGATAAGCTCCTTCTGATTCTCTTCCATTTTTTCAAGAATCTCTTCCTGCTTATCTTGAATCTCTCTTACACTCTGAAGCAAGCTTTCATTTTCGCTCTTAATATCTTTCCACCGCAATTCTTGATTTTTCTTCAGCTCCTGGAACGACTTCTTCTGCTCTTTCTGAATGCTCTGCAACGAATGCTCTTGTAACTCAGCAATCCGTCTAACTTCCTCTCTCCTGGAATAATTTTTTAAGGTCCACCTATTCACGCTAACCATCTCCTCTTATAGCAATGCCTCTACCATCTGAATGGATTCCAAAATCACCGCCGGTTCTAAACACAGTTTCTCCTGCTCTTTTCCAACCTCACTGCTCGTACTTGTAAACTGCTCATACACTCTCTTTGCATTTGCGAAAGTACGCTCCTGCTCCTCCTGGATATTCTCCAAATAATCTTGAATATCTTCCAACTGATCATCCAAAGCTTTCCGTACATTTGTAGCAGTGTTCCGCAATGCCTCGTTGATTACCTTCGTACAGAAGTTTTCCATTGCGCGTTTCTTGTTTGGACCAGCATTCATTTTTAAAATCCGCAGACACTCCGAATCATCAATAGACATTCGTTTCGCCAAAGGTTCCTTGATACTTCCTTCTATTGTCCTGCGAATTCGTGAGCGTGCATTTTTTAATCTGCGAAGACCAGCACTGGTGGACATTTCTCCCTGCGCCGACTCCAGAACGGATATTAACCTGTCATAATAGTTTTCAACGATTTTTATACACTGCTCTTCTATTGATTCCGCCTCTTTTAAATTTTGCGCCGTAAATTCCGTAAGTATATCTGATATTCTCTGGGTCGTGTTGATATTGGCACTTGATTTTCTGAATGTATTCTCTGTCGAAATCTCATCAGCACATAAATCTTTTAGTCCCTGACCAAAATTCTTTATTCCCTGAATACCTGTAACTTCTCCTAGCCACTCTACCCCTGTTCCAACAGCACGACCAAATCCTTTCGCAATGCCTCCCAAAAAGCTAAAAAGTCCCATTTACGACACCTCCAGTAAACCCAATACCAGATCACATGCCGAAATTTTCTGTAATGCATTTCCTGTAGTTGCCTTTACAGTTTCCTCAGAGTATTCCGCAGATAATTTCTGCAATTCTTCATTGGCCTGTTTTAACTCTGCGCTAACTTTCTCAACGGCATCTGGAATCTCTTCGTTAAGATCCCCAAATGTGTCATCAAGAATGTTTTTTATATCCTCACAGCCCGTTTGTAATGCATCGCACAAGGTATTTTGCAAAAATGATGCCGCCTTCTCTTCCTTTTTCGTTCCCGGAAGCATTTCTATTATTTCTCTGCAAGCAGGATTGTTAAATGCAATTGACCGGCTAACTGCAATATCCATGTCCTGTCCGATTGCATCAAGCATTTTCCCTAATTTCCGGTCAATTCCCCTGGGCTTAATATGGTACTTTGACATCAAAGCATCATTTTCTTGAATTAGTATATTCAGTTCATCTAAGTAATCTTTTATCTCGTTCGTAGCCGCTTCCTGTACCTTCTGGGACTCAGTTTTAATTTGATTTCTAAAAGTGTCTAACACCTCGGAAGTCTGTTTAATATCATCTACTGAAGAGTTAGAACTAACCGGCTTTAACTCCGACACTTCCTTTGCTGATTCTTGTCCTATTTGGTCAATGACGTTTTTCGCCATTTTAATCAGCTGAGGAACTGCTGCAACAAACGCGGGTACTGCTACTTCTGATAAAAATGCACCAATTGCAGGAATCGAAATCATACTATCTACCTCCTAAAGCTTTAATAGATGCCTCAAGCTGATCTGCACGCTGCTGTGTTGCCATCTTGAACTGTTTCATCAGTCTTTCCAATTCTTTTTTGTCTTTTTCTGTCTCCTGATATTTTTCAACGCACTCCTGCTGCTTTTTACGAATATCTTCTAAACTGCCCTGGCTGGTCTTTATAATATCCTCCTGCGCAACTTTAAGTTTTTCCATACAATCTCGTATCTCATCCCGGCATATATCGTATGAATTCTGAATATCATTAACTAATATCTTCTTATAGTTCTTAATGATGTTTTCATTAAGACGAATCTTCAAATTATCAATGTTTGTAAACGCCAGAAGTCTCGTATAGTCTTCTTTGGTCATCTTTCGAATCCGGAACTTTAGCAGTATGGAGTCCAAATCAAATTGTCTGTCATCATCATCTGTAAGCGACCCGCTTATCTGCAATAAAGAATACAAATATGCCGATACTGGTATTAAATTCTTTTCTGCTAATGCAACACTGTTATATGCACTTTTCTCTCGTAAATATTTCAACCACTCTTCTCTCTGCTGCATCCAGTTTCTTTCCGGCTGATTCAGGGTGTCTAACTGCGTAGCAATAATATAAACCTTCTCTGGGTTATATCTGGCATTCGCAAATACACTGTAAATTGTTGCCATTTCCTGTCCAGTCAAGGCATCCGCCTTTACACACACAAGAACAGCATTGGCACGATCAATGTAATTACGTGTTATATTGGAACGATATTCTACTACGTCATCAAGGCCTGGAGTATCGACTAATACAACACCTTCAGGTAAATCCAGATCCGTAATTCCTACCTCAACTTCTTTTACAAAGTAATGCTCCGGAGATTTCGATGAGGTCCATCTCATAATGACCTCAGCTACTTTCTCTTTTGTCTCACACTCCGTTATTTCCTCCTCATGATCAAGCCAGGTATCTTTGACTGCATCTGCATTAAGGCCTGCATATTCATTTAAAAAGACATCCGCTTTCGCTTTTTGCGCACTCTTCCATAAACGATCCCACTCACTCTTTGAGTAAAAAGTGGCTTTTATGTAGTTTCTATCTCCTTTTCTAAATTTTGTCAGGGATGCAGTTTCCGGAGTTACCTTGGTAGAAGCATAATCATATCCCAAAATTGCATTGATCAATGTTGATTTTCCTGCTTTAATGGCACCAACAAGCGCAATGTGGAATTCTGCACCTTTACATTTTTTTAGGAACGTATCCATATTTTTAATCATTTTAGATGTAATCTGATTTTTTAAAGTATCAGACTCGAACATCTTTTTTACTTTTTCAATTGTAACTGCGTACCGCTCTACCCCTTCATCCCACAAATAATCCTTAGAATCTACCGGAGCCGCAGTCAGTTGTTTGAGTTCTTGTACTTTGCTCTCATAAATTCGTTTTACTTCTGCGTCATTGATCTGAAACTTTTCCATTCTCATTATCCTCCGCTTTGTATTTACGTAATTCACGTTTATCTGCTTATTTCTTCTAAACTTCTTGATCTTATCGCTTTTTTACTCCAATAGAGCAATTTTTATCATTGAAGTTCGCACAATAATTATATCATCATAAATTCTTATGGACAACTATCATTCTATTAGAATGTTAAAAAGGCACAATATTTCCGTTAAAATGATAATTACATAACATTATCAAAGGAGTTTTATCTTGAACAAACTGGACTATATAGAAATTGGCAGACGGATCCGACGATGCCGCGAGGAACTTGGAATCTCACAGGAAGCGGCTGCTGAACGCTGTGGTATTTCTCCTTCCTTTTACAGCAACATTGAACGAGGCATCAAGATCATGTCCCTTGAAACCTTCGTCTCGATCTGCCAGGCTTTCTCTGTAAGTGCAGATTATCTGTTAAAAGATATGATGCCCGATACGGATGACACAGTTCTCCATGCCATCTCAGAGGCAAAGAAATACGGTGATGTGCAATATAAGAAATATATCCGCTTAGTAGAAGCGCTGGTCAACATCACCGATCAGCTTTGATTATAGAATGATTCAGATTTGATAAATAATTTTATACTTTACCAGCACACGTCGCTGGTCTCACTCAAATAAAGATAATTGTTCAAATTCCTGCCTGCGCTCCAAAAGTGCAGGTCTTTTTGTTAGCAGTTCTTCAGCTTGCTTCCAATCCATAAGCCACTGAGGAACTTCATTTTTGTCAAGCACCAGCGGCATTCGATCATGCACCGGCGCTACAGACGCATTCGGAACCGTTGTCAGAATCGTAAATTGATTCTCATTTTCTACTTTCTGCCAGATCCCCGCCATAAACAAAATACTCCTGTGCGGCAGACAAAATGAAGCCTTTTCCCCGATTCGATTCCACTCATAGAACCCCGCCGCTGGTATCACACAACGATTATACCGTATGCTCTCATTAAACATGGGCTTTTCCTTCACCGTCTCAACTCTCGCATTGATGAGCAGATCCTTTTGGTCCTTTTTCCGAAATCCCCATCTCATCTGTGTCAGACAGATTTCTTTCGTTCCAGTTAAGATGAATGCCAGATCTGTCGGACACACATCTCCCGCCTTGGCCTGGAACTTAGAAATATCAACCGACTGGAACGCATTCTTTAGTTCTCTTTCCATTCCATCATCTACAAAATACCGTCCGCACATACATCCTCCTTATATCAGCATCACCCATTTGCAGTTTTCCTGATAAAAGATCAGGCGAAACTCCCGGTTCAGACCGCCAATGATTGCCTTGCAGCCATATTCTCTGCTCGGAATCCCACAGTAATTCTTTTCTTCGGTATAATTTACCACAATATCCGTCACTGTCTGGATCGCACCACTGTCATCCTCGAACTTAAAGTATCGTGGCATAGTTTTCCCAGTTGAGGTAAACCAGGTCATGCACGCAATTTCATATCTGGTTCCTTTCGGTACACCGCTATCTGTTTCGATTCCATATTTTGTTGCATCCGCAAACCCTGCCACGCTACATCAACTCCTTTATTATAATATCTTCTCTCTGGAATAATCAACGGTACGCTTTTCGCGGCTCACCCCGCCACTCATATGATCGATCCACTCTCTACCTGATTCTGGCAAAAAGCACGCTCTTTTAATACTATCTGCTCCGTATCTCCTGCGAATCCCATCTACTGCTGCTTCCATTTTATGAACTTTCTCATAATCAATCCGCTCGAACATCTGAATTTGACGGCAGGAATCTGCTGATACACGGCTTGTATGAACCCCAAGATGTCGAAGCGGTGTTCCATCCCACAGCTCATCAAAGCACTTACAAGCTGCCTCGTAGATCTCTAATGTCAGATCTGTCGGCACTGATAAAGTGAGTTGGTGTCCGCTAAACTGCAAGTTCCAGTCACGGAGACGAATCGATACGACACCGATCTTTACCCCATCCGCCCGGAGCCTTGCGGAAACAGTCTCAGCGAGTGATAATAAATACTGCTTTGCGATCTCCCTGTCAGTAACATCTCTTGGTGTTGTAAGAGAATTTCCATATCCCTTAGCCGGTGGCGGCACATTGATCACCTCGGATTCGTCAATCCCATTCGCATATTGCCAGATCAACACTCCCTGTGATTTCATAAAGGACCGGAGAATCACAGGATCCATAGCCGCCAGTTCTCCAATGGTAAAGATCCCCAGATCACGTAATTGCCGTTTGGAACTGTGTCCCACATAAAACAGATCCCCTACAGGAAGAGACCACATCTTTTCCCTGATCTCTGACTTCCATAAGGTGTGAACCCGGTCCGGCTTTTCAAAGTCCGATGCCATCTTTGCCAGAAGTTTGTTCTCTGAGATACCGATATTTACAGTAAAACCGAGTTCCCGCCTAACTCTGTCTTTCATCTCGTATGCTGTCTGAACCGGATCAGCACAACACCCGGTCATGTCTAAGAATGCCTCGTCAATGCTGTACTGCTCGATCCGGTCGGAATACTCTCCTAATAGCATGAGCAATGCCTTTGAGGACCGGTTATACAGGTCATAGTTTGGCGGCACAAGGATTAGTCCCGGGCATTTCTGCTTTGCTGATACCACCGTCTCACCTGTCTGGATCTTATACTTCTTTGCCGGAATCGACTTTGCAAGGATGATTCCATGACGCTTTTCCTGATCTCCACCCACTGCACTTACCAGATTTCGCAAATCCTGAGTACCTCCTAAATGATGGATCCGATAGCAGGCCTCCCATGATAGAAACGCAGAGTTAACATCTACGTGGAAGATGACTCTTTTCATGGCGCTCTCCTTTCAATCGAACATTTGTTCTATTTTTATTTTAATCTCTCCTCTTCTATATGTCAAGACATGCTTCTACCTTAATTCTATGAAATCTTTCCCATGTGTCTCTGAACGCACTGATCCACATGACTCTTAAGCCGTTCCAAATCTCCATCTTTGTCCGTATACTTTTTCCCATCAACATAGCTTACAGAGTTCATGCACATATGAAAATGTACCTTGCCATTTTTCCAATGTGCTGCATGAACGATCTGAAAACGGTCACTATAATATTTATCGATGTCGATTGCAAGGGCATTGAAATCGTCGATCTGTTCCATCTCTTTCTCATTGAGATAGACTCCAAAGTGCCGGATCTGTCTTCCATCTGTTTTATGATATACAGCCCGGACCATTTCCATGTCATTACAAATATTCTTAATCAAGGGCATATTCACACCAAAACCGCCTATGCAGTTTTCCACTAAATCTCCCTTGTCTCTTCCAACTCTATATATGTACTTTAATACTGTCGCCGTTGAATCACGATTCGTATAATAGTGAGTTTTGTAATTCTCGTTATAGCTTTTACGTCCAAAAATCTTAACAGCAGCCATGTTCCTTTACCTCTTTCTTCAATTCCTGAATGGTCTTCCTAATCTCTGGATCTTCAACATGATTCTGCTGCACCTGTGTTTCCAGATTAACCAATAGTCTGACCAACTTCTGGTAAATTTTCTTTTCATTCATCGCAACTGCCGCCTCCGGTAATACCTTTTCTTCTAAGGTTTCCCTAATAAACTCTGACGTACTTTGGTATCCCTCTTCACGGGCTTTTTTCCCTAACTGATCCTTCAGTTTATTCGGTATCTTTACAGATATCGGTGTTAAATTCTTTTCTTTCATAATTACTCCAATCCCGATAATCGCCATATGAGAATTTTATTGGTAATACGCCGGACGTAAGTATTATTCTTTAAGGCCTATGGCCGGAAATGATGTTGCATAACGTTACTACTCATTCTTTATATACCATACCATATCTATCAATAAGTATCCTACTACCGTCTACGATTTATCCTCTATATGGGCATTATCGATTTCATGATCGATTTCTACATTTCTGTAGATTTAGTGATATGTTATGCTTCTTTTAAATTCTATTACGTTCATGAATACTCATAGATTATCAAATACCACCAACATAGATTTAATCGCTAATCACCCGATCAATTTCCTGCTGCCTTTTATATTTATTTTGTCTTAATGCTCTGATGACGTTTTTAAATATTCATACGTACTCAACAACACTTATTTAAAGAGATTTGCTAATCTCTTGTCAAAATAAATTCTTATGTGAAAGGAGTTTTTATAGATGAATAAGGAGTATATTACATTACGAGAATTCTGTGAAAGGATTCAGATCAGCAGCTCAACTGCCTACCGAATGATCCGGAATGGGCAGCTTCCTGCATATAAGGTTGGAAGAAATTACAGGGTCCCACTCAGCGTGATTGCTGATCTGGAGAAGAGCAAAAATATTTTTTAAAACAAATAAATACAAAATCCCCCGCTGTGCAACCCCTAATAACCACAAATACCACAAATTTTTTTCATTTTTTCAAAAATAATTCTTAGAATGAACTTTCATTCCTATGTCTTCTTATCTGGATACTGCTGGTTTTATAAAATAGAATCATGTTGCAATCGGCAAGTCTCCAATACAGCGCTTTCTATGATTGCTACGAAAATATTTAGCGGAGGTATTTGTGCTTATGAAGAACATCAAACAATATAAGATTATCTATCCTGACAGTTTTAATAAAAACCCTCTTTTTATCGAACCTGCGGACTTTTGGTGGTTTTCTTGTAAAGATGTTGAACGGTACTCTTCAGAAACTTCAG
>OBWK01000209.1_pt1 | contig 41657 bp, 37 predicted proteins | sample 1495251 | NCBI WGS metagenome assembly OBWK01 (sample SAMEA2580065, study PRJEB22360) | human gut metagenome | biome: human gut; feature: human-associated habitat; material: faeces | place: Denmark | collected 2008/2010 | reverse complement strand
TCGCCGGTGCAGCCGTCGTCGCAGCCTCAGTCGCTGCCGCTGTCGTCGATGCAGCCGTTGTCTCACTGTGTGTGCCCTTCGTCTCAGATCCACCGGTGGATGCCGCTGTTGTCGATGTGCCAGAAGAACCGGCTGCGGTTGTCGCAGCGGCAGAGCTCTCCGGCGCGACGCTCTCGCCCGGAACGTATCCGTCCGGCATTCCGTCTACGGCTGCGGCGGACGTGGACTCAACGGCCGTCGTCTCATCCGGTGAAACCTTCACGGTTCCCGTATTTCTGCGGATCACAGCTGCGTGTCCCTTGTAGGTCTTCGCGTGATCTTCTGTCTTTTCGACAACAGTTCCGTTCTTTGAAACGATCTTATAGGTAACCCAGCGGCTGCCGTTCGTCGCTGCCTTCTGTGTCACCTCGGTGCCCGGATCCAGCGTCGGGTCTTCCACATAGGTCGGCTCCGGCGGCGGAAGTTCATCCGTCTTCTCAGACTCCAGACTCCAGGTAATTCCATCTTCCAGAACCGGTACTCCGTAGAAGGAGACTGTCATCTTCCGGTTGCTGTAGTTCGCGCGGATACCGATGGCCGCCTTTGATGTATTGATAAACCTGAAATCCGGAATATCCCAGCTGATGGCCGCATCCTGTCCCGGAGTTACGTAGTTCGGCTCAAAGGTATGAGATCTTCGGAACGTGATCTGCATACCGGACTGAAATGCCACACGGTACATCGTGGAAGATACCTGGCAGACACCACCGCCCGGCTCCTGAACGACCTCGCCTCCACTGTAGGCAGCCGCTTCCTGATATCCCTTTTCCGCCGTGCGCTGTCCTACAACCTTATTAAAGGAAAATTCCTCACCCGGCTGCACGATGGTTCCGTTGATAGCCCTGGCCGCAAGCTTTACGTTCTTATTTCTCTTCTCGTTAGCGGTCGTCTCCGTCGTAAACGTAGAAAGAGTCTTATACTGCTCCTTCGCGTTCGCTGCGGAAAGCTCCGGCTGGCTCTCACTGACCTCAGCCTGGATCACGGCGTCATAGTTTCCGCTTGTCGCCGCCTCCACAAGATCCTTTATAAGCTTCTCCTGGTTCACAGCCTTGCCCGGAGCTCCGTCCGCAAACAGGAACTTATCCGTCGCGGCGTCATACTCGGAGATCGAGCCGTTCTTCGCCTTCACATCCCATTTTGCCGCTGCGTCTGCCGCTGCCTTTGCCGCTGCGGACTGCAGATCCTCGGAATCTTCCACCGAGAATGTATATTCTCCGCCATTCTTGTCAGCAGAAATCCCGTCCAAAAAGGCATCCAGCTCCGTGTCGATCATGTTGTCCGCGTCCACGCTCTCCCCGTTGTAAGAGATCTTCACATTCCACGGAAACTTCGCCTCGATGGCAGCTTTCGCCTCGCTCTTTGTCATTCCCTTTAAAGAAATCCCGTTGACGCTGATATCGGATGCCTGGAATGTGGATTCCTCCGCGACCGTATCCGTTGTCTTCTCTTTTCCATGCCCGAACAAGCCGGAAATAAGCCGGATCACTCCGATGATCAGGATCAGGCAGATGATCGCTCCGCCGATCATGATCCGTCGTCTTAAGATCTGTTTTCTCTTCCGCCTCTGCGCCCGGATCCAGGCCGGGGAATGCTGCCTGTACTCGTCTCTCTGGTCTCTCTGGGTTCTGGGATCTCTCTGGTCTCTCGGTCCCCTTGATCCCCTCTGGTCTCTCTCTCTGTTCATGTCTGTATTTTCCTTATTTTACTTTATCAGAATTTATCAGGATGCAACGACAGGGTCCGCACCGAAATGGTGCCGAACCCTGATATGTATCGGTTATGATTATGTAATATCGTTCCAATTACGGTATTTTTACAAAATCTCATCTGTCTGTATCAGACAATTATTCATTATATCGGTACCGGAATGCCTTGTCAAGAACGCCGGACAACAAAAGTTCACGCTCTTAAAGTTAACACTCTTATCGTCAAAAATGGACCTCCGGAAGTTTTCTCTCCCAAAGATCTATTTTTTCAACTTCTTTATCTGTTCCGGTCCTCTCCTGCTGCCGTTTTTTCGTGATCCGGCCGCGCTTTTCAGGCTCAGCCAAGGAATCCAAGATGCTCCAGCAAAATCTTGATCCCCATGAGGACCAGGATCAGTCCGCCGACAAACTCTGCCTTCGACTTGTACTTCATTCCGAATACATTACCGACCTTCACGCCGATCGCCGACAGGATAAATGTCGTACATCCGATGAAGGTCACTGCCCAGACGATGTTTACATGTAAAAACGCAAATGTCACGCCGACCGCAAGCGCATCGATGCTGGTCGCCACCGCCAGGGCTAACATCGTCTTCACGTCAAAGCTGGCGTTCAGTTCTTCGTCCTCATCCTCTCTGGATTCCTTGATCATATTGATTCCGATGATCCCAAGAAGAACAAATGCGATCCAGTGGTCGATCTGTGTGATCATGGACTCAAACTGGCTTCCGAGAAGGTAGCCGATCGTCGGCATCAGAGCCTGGAATCCGCCAAAATATGCACCGCAGATCAGCGCGTGCTTCGGTTCCATCTTTTTTACCGACAAGCCCTTACAGACAGACACCGCGAACGCATCCATCGACAGTCCTACAGCAAGGATAAAAAGCTCTAAAAGTCCCATAAGTCATGTTCCTCCTAAAAATTGCTTATTTTTTCTGATGAAAAAGGTATCAGCTTTCCTGTGCGATCCTTCCGCCTCGCACATTGCGCATCTCAGGCACGCAGTGCCTTTTTGTTTAACAGAACGTTCCATCGGGATTTCCTCTTAAACAAAAAAAGAGACTCTCTCTGTCATTTTCGACAGATAAGTCTCATCATTTCAAGTAAAGCCAGGAACATTTCCAGTATGTTGACCTTACTGCGCTTTCCGGCGCCGACTACTCCCTTATTCTGGTAAGTCCGCAACTGTATTGTATCGTCACAGTTACATGAGTATCTTTTTGTTCTACAGAAGAGTGCGGATGAAGGGATTTGAACCCCCACGGTTGCCCGCCAGCTCCTAAGGCTGGTGCGTCTGCCAGTTCCGCCACATCCGCGCATTCTCCGATAGACTCTCATTATAGCGTGTTTGAAAAGAATTGTCAATTATGGATTTTCTTCGTCTCCTCATCGTAGTCATCCAGGAAATTGTAACTCCAGTCTCCCTTGTGATATCCGATGACCGTCTTCAGATTGATGTTGTGAACACTGTTGAAGATGTTCATGTCGATCGTGTCACAGCGCTTTCTGAGCTCCGCGATCAGCTCCTTCATCTCGTCGCGCTTCGATCCCTTTTCGCCGCCGCATGTCGCGCAGCGCTCCGTGAAACGGCACGCACACTGGATAAAGTGGAGGTGATTGTAATCTCTCCACGCCTTGATATCCGCCTCGCGGACCATGTACATCGGACGGATCAGCTCCATGCCCTCAAAGTTCTTGCTGTGGAGCTTCGGCATCATGGTCTCGACCTTTCCGCTATACAGCATTCCCATCAGCGTCGTCTCGATCACATCGTCAAAATGATGTCCAAGCGCGATCTTGTTGCAGCCGAGCTCTTTCGCGTGGGAATAAAGATATCCGCGGCGCATTCTCGCGCAGAGATAACACGGGCTCTTATCCACGTCGGCAACGATATTGAAGATATCGCTGTCAAACACCTGGATCGGGATTCCCAGAAGCTTCGCGTTATTTAAGATGATATTCCAGTTGTCCTCATTATATCCCGGATTCATCACGAGAAATACAAGGTCAAACTTCACTTTTCCATGAAGTTTCAGCTCCTGTAAGAGCTTTGCCATGAGCATCGAGTCTTTTCCGCCGGAGATGCAGACCGCAATCTTATCTCCTTCCTTGATCAGCTCGTAGTCATGGACTCCCTTTGTAAACCGTCTCCAGATCGATTTGCGGTATTTTGTGATGATGCTGCGCTCGATCGCCTTCGTGCGCTCCGCGACCTCCTCCTCGTTCATGACCATCATGGACAGGGACAGGCGCAGGAAGGAGCGGTATCCGCCTTCCACGCTTCCGGCGTCAAATCCGGCATCGTCCAGAAGTTCCGCCACATACAGGCTCTTGTTTCCCGTATGGCAGAGCACCCAGACCGGCTTGTCCTTCGGGATCGCCGCGAGAAGTTTTCCAACATTTACGCCCTCTTCCCAGGCCTTTCCCTCTCCGATCGTTCCGGACTCCATGTCCGCCTCCTCCGGATTCTCCAGGTATTCCACCAGCTTGTCCTCCGGGATATTTAACGCGGCATCCATGGACCCCTTTTTATATTCCTCCGCCGGGCGGATGTCGATGATCGTCCGGTCAAACGTTCTTCCATTGATCAGCTCTGCAGCTGTGATCGTCTTAATCATTCTCTTTCTATTCTCCATTTACGGCTGTCGCCCTGATCCGGGTGCCGTCTCCTGCTGTTTTTACTTTTCTAAAATATCCGTAACTGTTCAGTACCCTCACACCTACGGGAACCTCCCCCCGGAGCTTCCCTTCGGATGCATGGCAAGTTACGAGCAAAAATCCATTCCAAATCGGCTTCGCCGATGGGATTTTTGCCTTCAAGCCTGTGTTTTATTACGGTCAGCGCAGCAAGTGCGCAGACCTACTGAACAGTTACAAATATCCTTCAACATATAAACCCTGTTGAACGGGAATGAAAAATAATATCCGTCCGCGAAGTCCTCCACCAGCTTCATGACTTCCTTCGCAAGCTGGATGCCCACGGCCTCGCCTTCCTTCCGGCTGGCTTTTTCAGGGTATCTCGCGACGATCTCATCCGTCACATTGACGCCCGCGATCTCATTTTTCATGAACATCGCGTTCTTTCTGCTGATGAGCGGCATGATCCCGCAGAGGATCCGCGCCCCGGTCTCATCCTTGATCCGGCGCAGTCTCGCCGCGTCCTCCTCCGTGAATACCGGCTGGGTCAAGAAAAACTCCGCTCCCTCTTCCATCTTCTTCTTTACACGTCCGATCTCCACGTCCAGGTTCTTTCTTCCCTGGTTGATCGCACCACCGTAGCAGAGCGGATTCTTCGCGAAAACATCCTCGTTCATCTCCTTCGCGATCTTCATAAGCCCCGTGGAATCCGAGTTGAACACCGCTTTGACCGTCTGTCTCGCCGTCGACGGGATCGGATCTCCCGTGATGATCAGGAAGTTGTAAATATCATTGATGGCAGCTCCCAGAAACAGGGACCGCATCGCGATCGCATTCCTGTCACGACAGCAGATATGCGGCATCACATTTAATCCCGTCGCCTGGCGCACCTTGTTCGCCATGAGGACAGAATCGACTCTCGTTCTTCCGGACGGGGAATCCGGGAACGTGAGGACATCCACGCCTGCATTCTTTAAAAGATGGGCGGATTCCAGGAGTTTCTCATCATCCGCGTCAAACGGCGGCGCCAGCTCGACCGCGATAAGCTTCTTCTCTTTTCTGTTTCCGTTCTCATCATAGAGGAATCCATGTCTTACCACATGTTCACTCTGTCCGCTGCTCTCCGCCTCTTTTTCCGGAGCACTTTTCTTCAGGATTCCGTCCCGGGCGGACATTTCACGGATAAATTCCGGATCCGTTCCACAGCAGCCGCCGAGAATGTCAGCACCGAGCTCCTGAAGCTCCTTCATCTTCTCCGCAAAATATACCGGAGTGTTGCCAAACTGAAGTTTATTTCTCGTCAAAGTCGGATATCCCGCGTTCGGGATCGCCAGCAGGAATTTATCCCCAGGACGTCCCGCTTTTTCCAGGATCTGGCGCATATGAGCCGGTCCCACACCGCAGTTTAAGCCCACCGCATCGATCTCCGGAACAGCCGCCGCGTCCGCCAAAAGGCGCTTCGCGCTGAGTCCTGCCGCGCTGTAGCCGAACTGGTTCACGGAAAAAGAGACTGCGATGAACATGTCATACTCGGCACGGATCTTTTTGATCGCCGGAAGGATCCCGTCGAGGTCTGCAAACGTCTCAAAGTCCAGGACTTTGACTCCTGTCTCCGCAAACGTCTTTGCGATCTGATAATACTCGTCCGCCGCTGCCGCCGCGTCCTCCGTCCCATTCACCGGGATCGGACCGATATCGCCTGCGATCCAGACGTTCTTCCCGTCCGCCGCGCTCCTTGCGATCTCCACCGCCGCGCGGATGTTCTTCTCAACTTCCGGAAAGCTCTCCTGCAGCGTCTCTGTGTTCGCCGCAAAAGTATTCGTCCGGATAAAATTTGCTCCGGCATTCAGATATTCCTCGTGGGTCTTCTTTACTTTCTCCGGGTCCGAGAGATTCGCAAGCTCCGGGATTTCCTGCGTCTGGTATTTTGCTGCAAAGTAAGTTCCGAACGCGCCGTCGGTGATGAGGTTGGTTTCTTTCAGATATTCACGTAAATTCATGCTCGTCCTCCTGGGGGTAAAAAAAGAATGGGCCTTGGCACATTCTCGCGCCGAGCGCGGTCGCTTACGACGATCTTCATCTTCGCGCGAGTGCGCATCTTAGGCACGCAGTGCCTTTTTGTTTAACAGGAAATTCCGACGGAATTTCCTGTTAAACAAAAAATCGGACCTCTAAATCCAGAGGTCCGACGCTTCAAAAAGCGGGTGATGGGAATCGAACCCACGTATCCAGCTTGGAAGGCTGGTGTTCTACCATTGAACTACACCCGCGTATAAACAATGAGAGGCAGCTGATGATATGAGGAGAATTTCGTTGGGAGCTTGCTCACATAAGAAATTTTTCTCATATCAGTAGCTATCGCCGTTGCAAACGGCGATTATGGAGCGCAGCTCCATAATACCTCGGAGCCACCACAGCCATTCCCTTAATCTTTCCATCTCATCAAGCCTTTTATCATCCAAAATGGGCGGAGGTGGATTCGAACCACCGAAGCAAGTTGCAGCAGATTTACAGTCTGTCCCCTTTGGCCACTCGGGAATCCGCCCATATCATTCTGACAAGTCAAAATGATACCATACATCGATTCAAAAATCAAGCATTTTTTATGACCAAATGCCCTTGAAAACACTGCGTATTACAGTCCCGGCACACGCACCATGATCGCCATCTACTCGCCTTTACTCCCAATAAAGATCATCGCCCCATTCGCCGCGATCTCCACTTCCATCACACCGTCCGTCACCGGATACCGCACAGTGCCCGCGTTGTACCGCTCCGCATCCGTCGCCATCACGCGGTCCATAAAATCGCCGTTCACTTCCGCTTCCCACACCGGAATCCGGATTCTCTGGGAATAATCCTCACTGTTCACAACGACAACTCCCTGGCCGTCCGCATCAAAACGTCCATACGCGATCACACCATTCTCCGCCAGCAGCGGCTTTAATGCCCCGCGTCGGAACGCCGGAGTCCTGTTCCGGATCCCCGTGAGATACCGGTGAAATTCCGTGAGTTCCAGGTCTTCCTTTCCCCAGGGGAATGTTCTCCGGTTATCCGGGTCCGTCCAGCCAAAGACGCCAGCCTCATCACCGTAATAGATCGTCGGTGCCCCCGGCCATGTCATCTGGATCACCGCGCCGGAGCGGAAGGTTCCGTAATTCACGCCGATCTCCGCGTCCTCCGCGTCCTCCGGCTTATAAAGCCGTCCCACGACGCGGTTCGTCCTCGTGAGGAATCGCGAATGGTCATGGTTTGAAAGTTCATTCATCGCCGCATAGAGAGATCCCGTCTGCATCCGGCTCATGTTGGAGAGCATGGAGCACATGAACGCCTGACTGTTGTGCAGAAGGTGGTCATCCTTCCGCTCGCTGTGCTTTTCCAGACCGGTCAGGAACCAGGATACCGGTTCCATGAACGCGTCATAATTCATCACCGTATCCCACTGGTCCCCGGAAAGCCATGTTGTGGCATCCCCGTAATGTTCCGCCAGGATCAGCGCGTCCGGATTCGCCTCCTTTACGACCTTCCGGAAATCTCTCCAGAACCGGTGGTTCATCTCCGGCGAATGACCGAGATCCGCCGCCACATCGAGACGCCAGCCATCGATCGAGTACGGCGGGGAAAGCCACCGTTTCGCGATATCGAGCACATACTGATACAGCTTTTCCGATCCCTCATAATTTAATTTCGGCAGCGTGTTATGTCCCCACCAGCCTTCGTAGGAGTCATTGTCCGGCCAGCCGTTCGCATCCTTAAACAGAAAGAAATCCCGGTACGGACTGTCCGCTGAGAGGTATGCACCCGGCTCATACCCGCCGTCCTTCTCATAGATCTTCTCACGGTCCATCCACTTGTTGAAAGACCCGCAGTGATTAAAAACTCCGTCCAGGATGATCCGCATGCCCCGCTTGTGGACTTCCTGCACAAAACGGGCAAAAAACGCATCACTCGCCGCCAGGTTCTCCCGGTCGGAGGTCCGCACGGAATACCGCTTCGCATTGCGGTTATCCGACGCATCCGCCGCCACAAGTTCCCCTTCATCCTTCACGATCACCCCGTAATGAGGATCGATATGTTCATAATCCTGGCAGTCATACTTGTGATTCGACGGGGACACAAACACCGGGCTCAGGTAGAGCACTTCCACCTTCAGGCTCTGCAAATAGTCGAGTTTGTCCCAGATTCCCTGGATGTCGCCGCCGTAAAACCGGTCCACATCAAGGACGGAAAGCCGCTCATTCCATTTTTCCACCTTCGTCACCGGAAATCCGATGTAGACATATTCGTCTCCCAGGACATCGTTCGTCGGATCCCCGTTATTAAACCGGTCCACGAAGATCTGGTACATCAGGGCGCCTTTCGCCCACTCCGGTACATGGAATCCAGGTGTGATCACAAACGGAGCGTCCATCCCTCCCGGCTCCGACACACCGAGGCGGTTATAGTGACAGACTTCGTCTCCTTTTACAACCTCAAAATCATATATCAACGGGGTCTCCCCCAGTTGGATCGTTCTCTCATAAAAATCAAATCTTCCGGCCGTCTCCGCCTTCTCAAGCTCCAGCCGCCTGCACACATTCCGGTTTCCGCCATCACGGATCACCGCGTATACATGGTCCACGTCCCCGGCCCCGGTCCGGAATCTTATCTTAACATTCTCCCCGCACTCCGGCTCTTCCGGGATGCGGTACTCTCTCGTTCCATCGCTGAAAAGTGCCGCCTTCAACATTTTGAATGGCCTCCTTGTTGGTCTGATGCAGCCTCTCTTGCGATATCCGGGCTGCATTTTCTGTATCTGTTCTCACTCATTTCTCACAAATGTTATTATACAGGATTATATCCCCATTTGCACGTTTTTTCTGAAAGTTCACTCCGGCGATCCTCAAAAACTGTTTTTGCAGATTAAAAAGAATGTGCCTCGGCACATTCGGGCGCCTCGCGCGGTCGCTTGCGACAACCTTCATCTTCGCGCGAGTGCGCATCTTAGGCACGCAGTGCCTTTTAGGTTAACCGGAAGTTCCATCGGAATTTCCGGTTAACCTAAAAATCTGAAGCTCCCGCACGGCACAGCAGGATCCTCAGATTTTTTCTTTAAAAATGGGCAGAAAGAAAGCCAGCGGGGGGAACCACTGGCTTTCTTCCGGAAAAGGTATTATGTCTCTTATGGGGTATAGCAAAAACTATATAATGTATTGGGGGGTTACGAGTAGTAATATAGCATAGGAGTCCGGATAAGTGTGCACAAACATTTAAAAACATGAAAATTTTTTTTGTTCATATTGCCACCGTCCCGGTTTTCTTTGTGCATTTTTGTTATTGTAAGTAAAAAATCGACGTTTGCCTGCATTTCTTTTGCACAAACGTCGATTTACTTAAGTTTCTAAAATTTTCTGTTGTGAGATCTTCTGCCGGGGTGCAAATCCGAAACCTTACTCTAACTCCGTCTTCTCCGTTCCCTCAACGAACAGGCTGTCAAACTCTTCCTGTCCGATCTTTTCCTTTTCGATCAGAAGAGCGGCACACTTATGAAGGATGTCCTCATGTGCCAGGATGATCTCCTTCGCCTTCGCGTAGCACTCATCGATGATCCTCTTGACCTCGCTGTCGATATCGGAAGCAACACGCTCACCGTAAGATCTCGTATGCGCCAGATCTCTTCCGATGAAGACTTCGTCATCGTCGCTGCCGTAGTTGATCATTCCGAGCTTCTCGGACATTCCGTACTGGGTTACCATCGCGCGGGCGATCGCAGATGCCTGCTTGATATCCTGGGATGCCCCCGTCGTCACGTCTCCGAAGATGATCTCCTCCGCGATCCGGCCGCCGAGAGAAACCATAATGGTCTCCAGCATCTTATTCTTTGTGTTGAACATCTCGTCCTTCTCAGGAAGCGGCATCGTATATCCTGCCGCGCCCATTCCGGTCGGGATGATGGAGATCGTGTGGACCGGTCCGACATCCGGGAGTTCATGGAACAGAATTGCATGACCTGTCTCATGGTAAGCTGTGATCTTCTTTTCTTTCTCGGAGATCACCTTGCTCTTCTTCTCCGCGCCGATCCCGACTTTGACGAACGCCTGCTCGATATCAGCCTGGAGAATATAGCGGCGCGCCTGCTTTGCCGCAAGGATCGCAGCCTCGTTTAAGAGGTTTTCCAGATCTGCTCCGGTAAATCCGGCCGTCGTCTGTGCTACTTTCTCTAAGTTCACATCGTCGCCCAGCGGTTTTTCCTTCGAATGGACCTTTAAGATCTCCTCGCGTCCGCGGATATCCGGTTTTCCGACTCCGACTTTCCGGTCGAAACGGCCCGGACGCAGGATCGCCGGATCCAGGATGTCCACGCGGTTTGTCGCCGCCATCACGATAATTCCTTCATTGACTCCGAAACCGTCCATCTCAACGAGGAGCTGGTTTAATGTCTGCTCACGCTCGTCATGTCCGCCGCCCATACCGGTACCGCGGCGTCTCGCAACGGCATCGATCTCATCGATAAAGACGATGCACGGAGCGTTTTTCTTCGCGTCCTCAAAAAGATCGCGTACACGGGAAGCGCCGACGCCGACGAACATCTCGACGAAATCTGATCCGGAGATCGAAAAGAACGGAACTCCCGCCTCACCGGCAACCGCCTTCGCGAGAAGTGTCTTACCGGTTCCCGGAGGTCCTACCAAGATCACGCCCTTCGGGATCCTGGCACCGACATCCGTATATTTCTTCGGATTTTTCAGGAAATCAACGATCTCTTCCAATTCTTCCTTCTCCTCCTCGAGTCCTGCGACCTTGGAGAAATTCACGGAATTCGTCCGGCTCATCTTCGCGCGGCTCTTTCCAAAATTCATCATCTTGGAGTTTCCGCCGCCGCCCCCGCCGACTCTCGCGTTCATGAACATAAACATGAACATGATCACGACGGCGCTCAAAGCGACCGGGATAATGACAGACATCAGGTAGTTCTCCTGTGGGACATTCTCAACGACGTAGTCGATGGAATTGTCCTGGAGAAGTTTTTCCGCGTCCTTGACATCGGATACTGCAACCGTTGCCCGGTCCCCGCTCTTTAAGAGGATATCCAGGGTACCTGTCGGCGGCTGCTGGTTCTGATTGATCTCCACGGATTCGATCGTCTTATTCTCGACGGCCACCATAAATTCCTGGTGGGTCATCTCCTGGCTGAATAAGCTCCCCTGGCTCGTCAGGCTGGACGCGAACATGATGAGCGCGATCACAAGCAGGACAAGGCCAAGTCCGCGGAACTGCTGGTTCTGTTTCAACTTGGGGTGCCTCCTTACTGCTGCTCCACAACGCCGATGAACGGAAGGTTGCGGTATTTCTGGTCATAATCGAGGCCATAGCCTACAACGAACTCATCCGGGATCGTAAAGCAGGTGTAATCAACCTTCACCTGTTTCTTGACACGGCGCTCCGGTTTGTCGAGCAGTGTGCATAAGTGGATGGAATTCGGATTTCTCTTGTGTAAGATATCAATCAGGTATGCGAGAGTCCGTCCGGAATCGATAATATCTTCAACGATCAGGACATTCTTTCCCTCTAACGGCTGATCCAGGTCTTTTACGATCTTTACAACGCCGGAAGACTGGGTTCCACTTCCGTAGCTGGATACGGACATAAAGTCAAGCGTTACCGGAACGGTCAGGCGTTTTGCGAGCTCGCAGGTAAAGAATACGCCGCCCTTTAAGATGCAGATCAGGTGAACTTCTTTTCCTTCATAATCCTTATTGATCTGGTCCGCGATCTCTTTGATCCGCTTGTCTACTTCTTCTTCACTTAATAATACACGAATTTTATCAGCCATGGTCTTCTCCTTTGCAATTCCAGATGCCTGCTCTCCCACCGCCGTCTTCCGACCGGTCTCCCCCGTCAGGCAGGATCATCTCCGCCTCCAGGACACGTTCAGTCTCATCTGTTATTTTATAATAATCACTGATCCGGTATCCGATCACCCATAATACATGGTCTCCGTCCGCCAGGACCGGAATTCGGTCCCGCTCTTTTTCCGGGATCTTTTCATCGATCATAAACCTTCCGAGCTTCTTTTTTCCTCCGCCGGAAAGTGTGAAATAATCCCCGTTTTTCCTGTATCGTATGGATAATCCATCTTTTATTTTATCATAGTCAAACCATTTCGTATACTGGTTTTTCGGGATTTCCAGTTCTTTTTTCCGTTGGGTGACATGAAGGCGGATCATGGTCGGACCGAGCTGCAGGATCTTTCTCTCTCCCGCTTCCGGATCGATCTTCTTTTTTTCTGTATCCAAAAGCGCTTCGCAGGATAAAGTTTTCAGACCTGCCATTTTCACCTCTGTGCATTCCAGGTCCTCTGCATTTTTCCTGAATTTATAGGCCGAAATGTCCCCAGTCTTCTCTCTTCTTTCTTTTTCTCCCACCTGGCACACTTTCCGGATCTCCAATGTCTCATACCCGCGGACCGCCTGCAGACCATACGGAAGGTCCGCAATACAGCCGCCGCCCGGACCGGAAAGATCCATGACCAGCCGGATGTGACGCTCCGTGATGTCTTTCGCCTTCCCGGCGGCATTTAAGATCATTCGGCGGATGATGTAGGTTTTTAAGATTTCGGGCTGGGGATCAAGGATTTCGGTGCGGATCTTTACAGAATTTCCGGTTCGGCTCTTTTCCTTCCGCTCACTTTCCCTTAAGACCCGCTCCGCTTCCGCCTCGAAATACGCATCCGCTTTGGCAGCAAACTCCGACACCGCCAGGATATGTTCCGCCGCCCGGCTGTTGATGTTCTCCGTCACCCAGGGCAGGAGCTCGTTGCGGATCTTATTTCTCGTGTAATCATTCTCCTTGTTTGTGGAATCTTCACACCAGGAATGTTCCCGTGATGTCAGGTATTCCTCGATCTCTTTCCGGGAGACGCATAATAATGGGCGGATGATCTCCGCTCTCACCGGCCGGATTCCCGAGAGCCCGGGAAGTCCGCTCCCGCGGAAGAGATTTAAGAGCACCGTCTCCGCATCATCGTCCTCATGATGGGCGACGGCGATCTTCGCACAGCCGTATTTTTCCGCCGTCTCCTTCAGATGGCGGTAGCGCAGGATCCGCCCGGCTTCCTCCGTCGACAACCCGTGATCCGCGGCATATGATCCTACTTTCTCATGCACCACGGTAAGCGGAACCCCCATCCGCCCGCAGAGTTCCTTCACGAACCGCTCATCCCGGTCCGCCTCCTCGCCGCGGATCCCGTGGTTCATATGGAATGCAGAGACATGGATCCCGAGTTCTGCTGCCAGTTCACACAAAAGCAGCAACAGGCAGACGGAATCCGCGCCGCCCGATACCGCCGCCAGGACCCCGTCTCCCCGGTCTGTCATATGATTTTTTCGCATAAAGGCAAGAACCTTCTGCCGGAACCGGCCTGTCCCCGCATTCATTTTTTCGTTCATTTTTTTCTCCGTTTTTCTTTTATCGCATTGATCCTATCTCTTCATCCTCAGCTTTCCCGGATTTTCACCATTCATCACACGACGGATCCATCCTGTTCCAACCTGGTCTATGAAGTTTTTCACCTGCGCTTTTACGCTCAGATCAGTAAACCCGCCTTCTGAGGGCAGCTTCCATTTCCAAATTCTTCCCGCCGCGTATCACCCGTAGATCCCGCCGACCAATACCGTCATGTCATCACGCGGCTCTCCCTCAAACGACAGCGCAAACGTCAGGATCATCTCCGCCGTCTCCTGCACACCGGCGTCGGGCAGCCCGTCGAGGAAATCCCGGAAAGTCTGCTCCTTTTCCGCCCCCGGCATCGCATCGAGAACGCCGTCGCTCACCAGGATGATCTTGTCCCCGTCCCAGAGTTTCCGCGATATCATCACCGGCTCCACGGGATTCAAAACTCCCGCTGGAACCGTCTCCGACTCCAGGATCTCCGCCTCCCCGCCGGATCTCCGGTCCGGCAGGAGAAAGGACGCCGCCGCCCCGAGTTTCATCATTTCCAGAACGCCCGTGTAAAGATTTACAAGTCCCAGATCCAACGTCGCCGGCCGGTCGCCCATCCCGCTCAGCAAAAGCACCGTATTGATCAGCTTCAGCGTCGATCTCGCGGAGAATCCCGTGTCGAGAAGCTGTTCTGCGAGCTCCATGACCCGCCCGCTGTCCGCCCCCGCCGCCGGTCCGCTCCCCATTCCGTCTGAGAGGCTCAAAGCAACCTGCCCTGGGAGTGTGTTCCGGAACATGTAGTTGTCGCCGGAGACCTCTTCCCCCTCTTTCGGGGTCCTCGCAGCTCCAAACAACAGCCGGTAATTTCCTTTTTCGATCAGGCGCACCGTGGAAGTTTTTCTTGTGACCAGCGTCTTTCCGTTCCGCGATGGGACAAACTCCGCGCCGGCAGCCTGCCCGAACAGCGCCGCCATGTCCTTCACAGTTACACAGCGCCCGTTTGCTGTCCGCACCGTAAGGAATGCTTCCCGTCTTCCGTCCCCATACTTCAGGACCAGCATGTCCTCCAATGCAATCCTGCGTTTCCGGAATGCAGACCGGACCGCCGGGATAAGCGTCTCTGTCACGTCCGCCGCCTGCTCCATCTGTCCGGAAAACTCCCCGAGGATCCCCGCCATCTCCTCAAACTGCAGCATGACTGCGTCCCGGCTCTCGAGGAACCGGTTCTTCCAGGCGAGATTCATCGTGGAGCGTCCGAGACTCCGGTTCAATTCTCTGAGATAATCCGTCTTTTTCCGACACCTGTCCAGAAACTCCCTGGGCATGTCCGGGTACTCCAGCGCACCTTTTTTCTCGAATGCGCGGAGCAGATAATATAGGAAATAATGTTCCCCGTCCTGTTCATCCAGGCACTCCTGCTTCATGCCGCACCTGTCGCAGCTCCCACAGACCATTGATGCCGCCGATTCCAGCGCCGCGATCCCGTCCTCTCTGGAAAGTCCCGGATCTTCACCGGAATTTTTCATGATCTTTGCGAGCTGCCCCAGTGAATCCGAGATCTCCGCGAGTCTTTCCGCCGCATATCCCCCGGCTCCGGACAACTTTCTATGTATCTCCCGATCTCCAAACACAAAAATTCCCTCCTAACCTGCGTACCCTGTCACGAAAGACCATTCAGGTCTCCATGACCAGCCAAACGACGCGGAATACGCCATTTTATTATATGCAGGCAGGCGGGAAATATTTGTCGGATTCCCGTATTCAGTTTTTAAAAATTTACGACATCATCTGCGCTGATTTGAGCCAGACATTCATCCACTGTCATTTTACAGATGATGCGGCATACAAGTCTTTCAGATGATCCGCCATGAACATCAGTTGGATTCATCCGCTTTAAAAAGGATCTCATCCTTATTTACAAGTCCCAGTTTTTCTTTTGCGACTTTCTCGATATACTGTTTCGTCTGGACATACACACGGTACTCTTCGAGTTCGGCGGCTCGCGCCTCCTCCTTCGCCAACGTCTTCTCGAGTGCCTGTTCCCGTGCCTGGTATTCCAGATCACGTTCTCTCAGGGAAGTTCCGCCGATATGGACAACCACAGCAAGGCTTCCTACGACCACCGTGATCCCGATCAGCGCCATCCGGTTACCCAGACTGTTTCTCGATCTTCTTTTGTTCCGTCTGTTCCGGTTTTCTCCCATGACTCCTCGCTTCCTTCTTGATCTTGCCTTCTATCCTGATCAACCAGTCCATTCCGTTTCCCGCGCATGAACGCTCACATTCATGACAGGCAATCCATTTTCCTGTGGATTTTCCACACTCCCACATGTTTCCGGGAATGACCTTTTATTTCTACATTTCAGACTGCCTGTTTCTTCTCTTTTCTGAGGCAGTCTTTCTTTTAATTTTATACCATTTTTTCAGCTTTTTCAATAGGTAGAACACATTCCTGCTGATGATTTTATCATAAAAGATCATGCCGAAAAACACGCAGGCGATCACATAGGCACGGACGATCCCGCTGTTCTCATAAAACAGCAGAAGAAAGGTCATGACAGCTGCGCAGATCCAGTAAAAAAAGTCCTCGATCCCCGTCCAGACCAGCCCGTGCGGAACAAAAAAGCGGAACCATCTTAACAGATCATAGCTTGCCATCAGAATGCATCCCAGCACGAAACTCATCCAGACAAGTCTCACTTCCATGGCAAGATATGTGCTCACTCTGCGATTCCTCCACAATTAAAAATCCATTCCGAATCGGCTTCGCCGATGGGATTTTTGCCTTCCACCCCATGTTTTATTACGGTCAGCGCAGTAAGTCTGCAGACCTACTGAATCGTTACTATTATTTAAACAGTTTCGCCCAGAAGCTTCCCCCGCTCTTCGTGCCGCCGCCCGCCGAGTACACAAGGCTGTCCGTCCTGCCCTCAATGTCGATCTCGCCCTGTTCCAGGCTCAGCCTGTTCACATGGAGGTCTTTCCCCTTGATGGTCAGAAGTCCCATGTCTGTGTCCAGCACGATGGTATTCTCATCGAACGAGATCACATCCAGGATCCCCGTGAGATTTCCCTGATCCCGGTTATTCAAAACGATCTTATGCGCCATTCCCGGATTCTCTTCCATAAAGCACCTCCCGCATGTAAATCTGCCGCAAGCGACCGCGCCCGACGCAAAAATGCGCCGGCGTACATTCTCTTTAATATATATGATGGGAATAAAAATTTATGCCCACAGGCAGCGATCTCCGGGACGCCTTTTTCCCGGGGCATAAAGAAAACCTCACAGACTTATCGCCGTGAGGTTCCTTATTAAATATATTCGAACATTTCCTTCGTATCTTCCTTGCGGATCGTCTCCTGCACACTCGTCACACGCACCTTCACGGCCTTTGTTCCGAATGCGACCTCGATCACATCCCCGACCTTCACTTCCGCGCTGGCTCTCGCGACCTTGTCATTTAACATGACACGACCGCTGTCGCACGCCTCGTTTGCCACGGTTCTCCGCTTGATGATACGGGATACTTTCAGATATTTGTCTAACCGCATAACTGCTCCTTTTCGCGGCGATACCGCCGCCAGAATTCCTGCTGCCCGCCCCGGGCGGACACGTTTTCCCGGAAACAATAACCCCTCCGCAACGCACGTTCGCATCACAGAGGGGATTCACATGACCTGTCAATCGATCAGGTCAAATTTATAAGTCAGTTCATTCCGAAAACAGAATTAAGCGTTTACCATATCCTTTAAAGCCTTACCAGCTTTGAATTTCGGGTTCTTGGAAGCTGCGATTGTGATCTTCTCACCTGTAAGCGGGTTTCTTCCCTCTCTTGCTTCTCTCTCGGATACTTCGAATGTACCGAAACCAACTAACTGTACTTTCTCACCTTTAACTAACTCTGCTGCAATAACATCTGTGAAAGCCTTCAGTGCCTTCTCAGCATCTTTCTTGGAAAGTTCTGCCTGCTCAGCAACTGCTGCGATTAATTCTGTCTTGTTCATTTGTTTTATTTCCTCCTAAAATTCATTTCAAAACCCGCGGACAAAGCCTGCCCGAAGGACCTTTGCATTGCACTCTTACATTTATATATGTTTCTGCATTCTTTGTCAAGGAGTTTTGCCCGATTTTACCGTGTTTTTCAGCGTTTTTCCCTTCCCGTACACACGTCTTCCCGGACATGCACAGGAACCGCATTTTGTCAATGCTTTCCGGCTTTTTTCTTCATTTCCCGTTCCTGTTTTTTGATCGCTTCCCAGAGATCTTTCTCATCCTCGACCTCCGGAATTTCACCTCCGAAGATCCTCGGATGACGGCGGATCATCTTCTCGCAGATCCCATTTACCACATCATCCACGGTGAAATTTCCGCGCTCCGCCTCGATCTCACTGTGGAACATGACCTGGAACAGGACATCCCCGAGCTCCTCACAGAGATTTTCCGTATCCCCGCTATCGATCGCCTCCAACACCTCCGCACATTCCTCCACGAGATGCTTTTTTAGCGTCTCATGATCCTGCGCCCGGTCCCAGGGACAGCCGTCCTCTGCACGCAGCGTCTTCATGATCTGCTTTAAATCTTCAAACGTATACATGATGATTTCCTCATTTCTTTTTCATTTTTGCGATGTATAAATTCACCCTGTTTCCACATACTACCCATAAGGCACACAATATGGGAAACATGGTATGTGATATGCAGGAGGAATAAACGTTATGAAAGCTACTGGAATTGTAAGAAGAATCGATGATCTCGGCCGTGTAGTCGTTCCAAAGGAAATTCGGCGGACTCTGCGTCTCCGGGAGGGAACTCCGCTTGAGATCTTTACCGACCGTGAGGGAGAGATCATTCTGAAAAAATACTCACCGATGATGGAACTGAACGCGTTCGCAGGTCAGTACGCGGACGCGATGGCCCAGTCGACCGGGCTTCTCGTATGCATCACGGACCGGGACCAGGTAGTCGCGGCGGCGGGCGGAGCGAAAAAGGATTTTTTCCAAAAACCGATCAGCCAGGCGCTGGAGCATGTGATCCAGGAACGCACCGTCATCCAGGCAGGAAAAGAGGACCGAAACTTCACGCCTGTAACCGACGATGACGGGGACAGCATCACAGCCCAGGTGATCACACCGATCATCTGCGAAGGCGACGCCATCGGAGCCGTCATTATCATGAGCCGGGAGCCGCGCGCAAAATTTTCAGATCCGGAACTGCGCCTGGCGGCAACAGCTGCCGGTTTCCTCGGGCGGCAGATGGAAAGCTAAGGAAGCGCCGGGATCTCAAACGTCAGGAATTTCATCCCCTGATAAAGCTTTGAAGCGGTTGTCGTGACTGCGAGAACCTTTTTCCCGCTGCGGACGACCGTATCCCAGAAAAAAAGCGGCATTCCGGCAGGACCATCCCCTTCTCCGGTCATCATGGAGACATCAATATCTCCCGTGAGCTCCGGCTGAAGATAGATGTCCACGCCCGTCGGCTTCTCCGGGAAATTCCGGCTGATATAGTCATGGATCAGGCTGGTCGATAATTCCGCACAGTCGAAGGTGTGTCCGCCGCATACAGACAGCGGGATATAAGTAAAATCCATCTCCGAAGTCTTCCCACCATCCTTGATACAGCGGACGATCTGGTAGACATAGCTTCCCGCGTCAAGACCGAGCTTTCGGCAGAGAACAGGATCCGCAGAGATGATCCTGTTCTCCAGGAGCGTGTGCGGTTTCTGTTCCGCTTTTTCCGGTGAATCAAGCCGTATCCCGCCGCCGAAAGCAATCGTTCTCGATGCGGAAGCGGCGGAGCCAGCCTGCGCGGCCGAAAAACCATCCGTCTCTTCCGAAATTTCCGGGTCGTCCCTCCTTACAAAGGTCCCCTTTCCCTGTCTGCGGACGAGAATCCCGCGGGCGGTAAGCTCTTTGATCGCGGTCGTGACCGTGATCCGGCTCACCCCAAACATCCGGACAAGCTCCGCTTCCGATGGGATCCGGTCACCTGTCTTCAGACGGCCATTCCGGATCTCGCTTATAATATGATCTTCGATCTGTACATATTTCGGGGTGTAGAGTTTCTTGTCATCCGACTCCACTTACTTCGCCTCTTTCTTTTTCGAGTTTCCATAAATATACACCATAATGGAAGCGATCGCAACCAGGGCGCCGCCAAGGATCGAGGTATGTTTTACAGGCTCTCCGAGAACCACTGCTCCGAGAAGAATGCTGAACAGGATTCCGGAATAATTGTAGATACTGATCTCGGATGCCGGGGCAAAACGGTATGCGTATGTGATAAATACCTGTCCGAGAGAACCGAAGAGACTAATCAGCATCAGGAGCAGGAACTGGCGCAGATCCGGCATGACAAAGTTTCCGATCACGAACGGCAGGGAGCCAAACACGCTGAATGTAGAAAAGTGCATGATGACGGTAATTCCATCGACTTTTCCTTTAAAATACCCTAAAAACGTGTACGCAATTCCCGATGTGATCGCGGAAAGGAGCGCAACGATCAGCGGAAACGGATCAGACTGGAAGCTCGGACGGAATACGATGAATGCGCCGAGCACGGACAGGACCAGCGCCGGGATCTGGATCGGGGAAAGCTTCTCCTTCATGAACACAGCTGCAAGCAGAGTCACGAAGATCGGAGAGAGCTTATTTAACACTGTGACATCGCCCTGCGCCGCATGGCTGGATGCGTAGAACAGGGTAATCAGCCCAAGGAATCCGAAGAACGAACGGCCAAAGAGATACGGCTGATACTTTTTCGGACCATAATAAGAACCATGTTTCTTCCGGATAATGAAGAAAGAAACGATCAGGATGAAGAGATTGCGGACGCAGATCTGCTCCATCGTCGGAATTTCCCGGCTCATGCGGACAACCACCTGCATGGACGCAAAGGAAAGTGCGGACAGGATCATAAAGAGGATGCCCTTTTGTTTTTGTGTGATATTCATGATGTCCTCCTGAAAATTTAATAAAGAAGTTCGTTCCCTGACACATGAAAATTTTTCTCAATTATCATGTTGACATGTCAAGTTGTGTGGCATATGCAAGTATACACCTGTCTGTGTCTTTCGTCAATTCCTGTCTCCTCGTGACCACCTGCAGCCGGTTCACGCTTCTTGGGAATCTGCTTTCGGCTGCCGGTTTCATCGAAATTCCCTTCTGATCTGGAATGGGGATACAAAATGAGCTGCCGCACATTAATGCGACAGCCCTTTCACACGATCTTACTTTTTTATTTTACTTCCACCAGCTCGATCTTAAAGTTCAGCTCTTTTCCTGCCATCTCATGGTTCGCGTCGAGAGTGATCATCTTCTCATCTTTTGCGGTAACCGTTACCGGGAACGGCTGGCCGCTCTGGTTTGTAAGGTATACCTTCTGGCCGACTTCCAGGTCCTCAGAACCCGGGAGATTTGCGATCTCAAGTGTGAGGATCGCGTTCGGATTCGGCATTCCGTAAGCTTCCTCCGGAATCAGATGGATCTCTTTGATCTCGCCGACTTCCATATCTGCGACAGCCGCATCAAATCCTTTGATCATCTGGCCTGCACCGCATACGAACTCCAGCGGCTCTCCACGATCGTAGGAAGAGTCAAACTGTGTACCGTCGTTAAAAGTTCCTCTGTAATGGGTCCGGCATGTCTTTCCGACATTGCGTCCTGTCATCGTATCCATTTTAAGTTCCTCCAATATTCTCTGTGAGTAACTTTCCAGCGCCTTCACGATTTCCCGGCAAAACTATCTTCCGGATTCGCTACATAGGTCTGCTGAATCATTATCTCCATGATCTTTAATCTCATTCAGTATACCCGGTAAAGAGAATATTAGCAACCGGTTTTCCGCGTCTTCTCACATCCTGAAAATTACGTTCTCACAAAATCCATGGCTTTGATCCAGGCTGTCGGATCTTCCAGCCGCAGATTACCGCCCATCAAGATCCGTTCAGCCCTGTCTGTTCTTTTTCCTTTCCAGTTCTTTCTCCTTCTGCCGCTCCTCTTCCAGTCCCGGAGACCACAGCGGCTCCTCATTCTCATCGAACACGATCTCCATCACATCCTCAACGCGGCAGTCCAGTATCCTGCACAAAGTTTCTACGGTATGAGTTGAAATATATAAATTTTTCCGCAGTCTGTTCAACTGACCGTTGCTGATCCCGTATGTCTTGATCAGGCGGTACTGGCTGATCCCTTTTCTCTGCATTGTCTCCCATAATCTCGTATATTTAACCATACTGTTTCCTCCTTTGTATCATTGAGCACCGTCGTTGTCTGCAATTCCTGTCAACATCCGAAAGAATCCGGCTTTTTTCCTTATATTTTCACAAATTTCCGACAATATCTTCTATTCTCTACTATGGCAGCTCTTTCGCCGCATTATATAAGGAAAGGAGGCATTCCTCATGATCGATTACAGTCCACTCTGGAACACCTTAAGATCAAAGCACATCAGCCAGTATCGCCTGGTCCGCAGCTATCATTTCAGCTCCGGCCAGCTTCAGCGGATCCGGAAGAATGAGCATATCTCCACTCATACTCTGGAAACTCTGTGCAGGATCTTAAACTGCAGTGTCGCAGACATCGTACGCATCTCATTTTGAGCCCGGCGAGAAAGAGGTTTAAAAACGGCTGGTCTTTATCGGAATCATTTTCCGGTAAAGATCAGCGTCCGTAAACCTGTTTTTCGCTCTTTTCGTCCTCGAAGGAAACTTCCATTACATCCTCGATCCTGCAGTCTAAGATCCTGCAGAGCGTCTCCAGCGTATGTGTAGAGACATATGTATTCTTTTTCAGACGGCTCATCTGACCGGAGCTTAAGCCAAACTCCTTGATCAGCCGGTACTGACTGATCTTTCTCTTTTCCATGGTCTCCCACAGGCGATTGTAACTTACCATTTTCTCCTCCGCACACGGCAATCCGGCACACGTTTCAGCCGAACAGATACAGGCCGAACAAACACTTTTCCTGATATCATCTATATACCACATATTGACACTATTTGTATATTATCCATAATTGGACTATATATTTACCACACTTGGACAAGGTGGCATTATCAAAACGGCCGGCCAGCCATTCCTGACTGACCGGCAACCATACTCACTGATCACACAATTGCAGGCACCGCACCTGCCGCTTTTTCATTTTCCCTGTTATCTTAATTGCCCGCGCACCGGCAGCCAGGCTCACCTTCCGTCCGGCTCTCCTTTTCGGCTTCCTTCTCCATCTGAAGCACCTGACATTCCAGCTGCAGTTTCTCCCGGTTCCAGCGGTAGATCGTCGACTGCTCCGCCGAACAGTTCCGCTCTCCTCTCACCGTCTCGATGATCGCCTCCCGCGCATAGTGCTTATGCGGGAGCATAATATCAGGAAGATGCAGGTGGATGCGTCCGCATATCTTGCATTTGTACCGGCGCAGAACAAACATCTGTACCGTCCCGTCGGACAGGATCAGCTTTCTTCTTTTACTGTCCCGGACCGTCATAGCTCCACCACAATGCGGGCATTCCGGAGCGCTCGATGGAATAATATAATACATTCCATTACGCTCAATTTTCGTGTACTTGTTTGATACGATCATATGTATTCCTCCTCCATTCGTTGTCTGTCAGGACCCCATCGCCTTTCGATTTGATCAAAAACCCGTATCCCGGTCTCATGGGGTGTTGAGCCCGGAACAGCGCCCGCAAACTTATTGATCATGTCATAAGATCCCGTTATCCCGCCTCACGAAAAGCCGCTGCCCGACGCCGTTTTCCGCATATATCCGACGCCGGCTCCCGCCCTCCCCGACAGGATCCGTTTTCCCTTAACATGTTCCATTAATATAAACGTAAGAAAATCGAAAATGTGACAGGAAAAATGAAAAAAGTTGAATTTTTTTTGACCAGGAAGAGATTCTTGCTTACGGAGTTGCATTTTGCAAGAAGCGGTGTAATGTAATTGTTGAGAAGCTGAACAGATAAACTAAAAAAAGTGCCAAGTCAAAAGTTATCCTTTACGACTCGACACTTTTTATTTTCTTTACTCCACCGTCACACTCTTCGCCAGATTCCTAGGCTTATCCACATCCAGTCCCTTTGCGACAGATACATAGTATCCCAGCAGCTGCAGCGGGATCACCGCCAGACTCGCCGCAAATAACGGCTCCGCCTTCGGAATATAAATCACAAAATCAGCGCTGTCCTCGATGCTGTAGTTTCCATACGTCGTGAGTGCCATCAGGTACGCCCCGCGGCTCTTGCACTCGACCATGTTGCTGACCGTCTTCTCATAGAGATTCTGCTGCGTCAGAACGCCGATCACAAGCGTTCCCGGCTCGATCAGGCTGATCGTCCCGTGTTTCAGCTCCCCGGCCGCATACGCCTCGGAATGGATGTAGCTGATCTCCTTCATCTTTAAACTGCCTTCCAGGCTGACCGCATAGTCAAGTCCGCGCCCAATAAAGAACATATCCTGCGCATTCATCTGCTTTGCGGCAAACCACTGGATCCGCTCCTTGTCCTCGAGAAGCTTTTCGATCTTCTCCGGGATCGTCTGCAGCTCCGCAAGAAGCTCCGCCGTCCGATCCTCATCGATCACACCGCGGACACGTGCAAACTCTGTTGCAAGAAGATACGACGCGATCAGCTGTGTGCTGTACGCCTTCGTCGTCGCAACCGCGATTTCCGGACCTGCAAGTGTATAAAAGACATGATCCGCCTCACGCGCGATCGTGGAACCGACCACGTTGACGATCGCCAACGTCTTCACACCATGCGCCTTCGCCTCACGTAGCGCCGCAAGACTGTCCGCCGTCTCCCCGGACTGGCTCACTATGATCACCAGGGAATTCGGTGCAAACAAGAGTCTCCGGTACCTGAATTCCGAAGCGAGTTCCACACGGACCGGGATCTGCGCCAGTTCCTCGATCACATACTGTGCCGCAACGCCGACATGGTAAGCCGATCCGCACGCCACGATATAGATCTGTCCAAGCTTTGCGATCTCCTCCTCTGAAAGCCCGACTCCGCTCAAGTCGATCTTTCCGTCCTTCACGACAGAATTGATCGTATCACGGATCGCCTTCGGCTGCTCATGGATCTCCTTGATCATAAAGTGCTCATAGCCGGCTTTCTCTGCCGCCTCAGCATCCCACTGGATCTCCACCAGATCTTTTTCGATCTCGTCCCCGTCAAGGTTATAGAAGGTCACTTTCCCCTTCTGAAGACGGCACATCTCCATATTTCCGATATAATAAACACTTCTCGTATACTTTAAGATTGCCGGAACATCCGAAGCGACAAACGACTCGCCATCCGCCACGCCGATGATCATCGGGCTGTCCTTTCTCGCCGCGTAGATCTCCTCCGGATAATCCTTGAACATGACTGCAAGCGCGTAGGAACCGCGGATCCGCACCATCGCGTGGTTGATCGCATCCACCGGAGTATGCTCATATTTCTTATAATAGTAGTCGATCAGCTTGATCGCAACCTCTGTATCCGTATCGGAATAAAACGTATATCCCTTATTCTGAAGCTTTTCCCGGAGTTCCTGGTAATTCTCGATAATTCCATTATGAACGCCGACGACGTTCCGGTCATCGCTGCAATGCGGGTGCGCATTCAGCTCACTCGGCTCCCCGTGCGTCGCCCAGCGCGTATGCCCGATCCCGCATGTTCCATGCATCGCCATTCCATCATTCGTCTTCTCTGCGAGAACGCGGAGACGGCCTTTCGCCTTGACGATCTCCACGTCTTTCTCTCCGTCACGTACTGCGATTCCCGCAGAGTCATATCCGCGATACTCTAATTTCGCAAGTCCCTCAAGCAGGATCGGGGCCGCCTGTCTATGTCCTGTAAATCCAACAATTCCACACATATGTAAATCTTCCTGTCTTTCAAATTTTTATTTCCTGTCCGACGACAGTTATCCCGATTATATCATTTTCCGGCGGTCAGCACAATAGCATCTTCGATGCAAAAGCCCGCACGAAAATTTGTAAGTTTTTGACTATCATAGCCTTTTCATTTCACTACATTCCAGAGATAATCGTTCCAGCAACGTTTCTAAACACCTTTAATTCTATTCACTCGAATTGCATAAATGGCACAGATTTCATATCCAGCGTTTTGTCCCTACTTCGTTCTTTTCCGTGGAAAAGCTTCCACAAAGATCAAAGGTCTTTTATGGGAAGGGGACGGGTTCCTGCTCCTTTACAAACGGGTGGAATCCGGACATTTCACCTGGTCGCATTCATCTGCATAACTCAGATCCCTTTCTCCTGAGCGAGCAAAATAAATCAATCAGATTCATTTTTTCCCTGACACGTCCATAATCCGATACCCAAGTATATTTTCAACACATGTCATCATATACAGATCTTTCTCATTCACCCCAAAATGAAAGTTAAATCTGTTATTTTAACCACTTTCCCGATTCCGGATAATATCCTTTATTGTCACGTATATAATTTCTTTTAAATGCTGCAAACCTAGATTCCCTGCGTAGTAACGCCTGCACTTTTCTGGATAAAAATGCTGATTTCGGAGACTTTTTCAATTCTTCCAATGCATCATACAATATGTTCATTTCAAGGTTTAGCTCTTTGTATCTATGTTCACTTTTATAAACTCTCATACCTGTATTTTTAAGGTTAAATACTTCCATGATAAGCTCTGCTGTCAAAATTGCCTTCTTATCCTCTTTGTCGATTGCCTCAACTTTTACTTCTTCATTTTCCAGTTCAAATGACAGCCTTCCTAATTGTGCAAATAGTTATCATAAATTTAAATAACCGTTTCCTTTTGCTTATAGCTTCATCTTTCCGCCAATAGGAAGTCTCTCCACATATAAACTAAGACTTTCCAGGTCTAAAATGGAAAGTCTTAGTTTATTGTTGTCAGTCCACCGGGCTTAGCAGAATACAGTTATCAAATATTTTTCTCGTAGAATCCTTCCTGACTGTATTCTGACCATTTCAGGTACATTTCCTGATAGTTCTGTTTGATGAACTCCTGGATTTTTCGAATTTCTCTATCATTCAGAATTCCACGATTCTGTACCAGGGTGTCACCGTTATCTTTCACAAAGAACTTTGCAGAGCCAGTTTCCGTCAGTTTACGGTCACTGGCGTGCACATGCATACACTCAATAACGCAGTAAGATGTGAAGTAAAGATAGTACCCTGCAATTTTGTATTCGTAATACTTCGGCATCTTAGTCCTCCATAAACTTCCGGTTCTTTTCCAGATAGTCTCTCGCGATCCGAACCTCAATATCATCCATGCTGGTCTCCAAAACCTTACCATCACTTGAAAACACTACGGCCCGATCAGGACGATTCAAATTCAAAACACGGAATCCCTCAGCGCAACGGGTAAATGCATAACCATTTACAATCATATCTGCCGCATCTGCAACCTGCTTCACATCAACCATTTGCCACCTCCACGCCTTTAATTGGATTTAAGAACTTATCGACATCGAAATACAAATTTTGGAGAATGGGAACTAAATCAATGTATTCTTCTTCCGGTTTCTCATTGTGCTTATACTTTGCCATAACAACAAGATATCCATTGTCCCACTCTTTCACTGCTGTATATCGTTCCAACGAATACGGAGCAATGAACCGGATCACATGGTTTCCGAACCGGAACACGGTATAGTTTTTCTCATTGCTAAGAGTTGCTACGCCACTCATGCCAATTCCTCCTTCAAAAGTTCCGAAACCATTTTATAGGTTCCATTTATTGTTTCCACTCTTTGATATCAACCATGGTATTGTCTTCCACATTCAGCATACGTCAATATCGCTGTGTAGTCAAGCTTTGACCATTGCTTTTTCAGGAGCTGAAAGCAGTGGGCCTCACTCTCTCACAAAATACCTCCCATTCCTCTTCCGATCAAACAATGCATAATACTGCACCGTCTGGTACCTCTCGATCCATTCCCTGTAACTATTCTCTGCCCAGAGATCATACCAGTCCCCATCCGCGGTCACATATCCGGCGAAATTAAACACCGGGATATGTGCTCTCTGGTTCATCCGGTAACGGTTATCCGCGAACAGCTCCAGATCATAAAGCAATTATTCAAGCCACTTTTCGTAAAGGTCAAATTCTTCGCTCCATGCCAGGCGGAAACGCTTCCCGATGGAAGCAACCTGCAGTACTTTTGCCGGATCGGAGACAGGAAAAAACCATTCTGACTTATTTTATATTTAACTGTCATGGTCTTTAGATACTCATAGCATAGCTGCCGCAGATCATCCGGCAGATAGACCAGACGGTCATTGCGTCCTTTTGACTGATAGATCCTTAGCACACCGTTTTCCAGATGAATATCTGGAAAGATATGGAAATAGCGAGATACAGGCTTTTTGTAATGGACTAAAAAAGGATATCGCCCCGGTCAAGTATAGTGGTTCAGTCTTCCGGCAGCATATTGTCAACACTAGTTTTTGATGTTCTCCAGCAACTAAAACTAAATATTAATAGTAAATTCAAAAAAGGGAGCAATCCCTCCTCCGAACTCTCCACCAACCATAGGAAATCCCAAGCGGTCACTCCCTTTTTTCTCTCACTCAATATTCACCTATAAACTACTGCAACCTACAATCCTACCCCCTCGGTTCCAGCGTTCCCATGTAGGCATCGGTGTTCATCACTCCAACACCACACACCCCACAACGCTCTTCCCAAGATCCTTCACTCTCTCAATCTCCAGTTCCAGCGCGCTATACTTAGACATACCGCACTGCTCGACAAACACAACTCCATCGCACTCCGGCAGCTTCTTAACGGTCTCAGCGTCCTCCAGCATGCAGTTTCCAGAGATCACGCGTATTCCACTAAGCTCTTTCTCCAGCGCCTCCGCAGACCCTCTGAGGATCTCAGGATCCACATCACCGGTAACAAGAATGGTCTTCATTCCGTCCGCATAGTTCTTAATATTCGCCGCGATCAGCCCATACTCCGTCTCAGCGTTCACGTTGCATGCGCGTCCCTCAAGACGATTCAGCCATGCGTCGATCGCTCCAGCTTTCTTTCCGCCCTTGGAAAGTTTACCAAGTACTTTCACCTTATACCGGTATCTCAGCTCCTTTGCGGAATACAGCTTATCGCTCATCACAAACGCAACACAGATTCCAAACACAACAAGGAAGCCACCGAGAACTCCACCGAGAATTCCGTATTTGATCGCGCTCTTTAACGCGGCGCGTTTGGAAGAATCAACCTCCTTCGGCTCCTCAAGTTCATCATACGCAATCTGCTTTGTCTGTAAACTGTCATTCAGCGTTGTCAGCTTCTCGGTCTGCTGGCGCTGAAGTTCTGCAAGATCAAGGTTCACCAGCGCGCTGACACTCTCATTTATGATAGAAACGGTATGTTCCCCAATACTTGTAGCAATCCGGTCATGCATATCGTCTACATGTGCCAGAAACGCGTCAAGAACTTCCTTGGCTTCTTCTTTTGTCGTATGCTTTACATCAATCGTGAGCATGCGGTTTAACTGGCCGTCCAGGTTCGCACCGATGGTCACTTCCACGAGCTCTTCCAGATATCTCGGCTCCGTCTTTACCTGCTTCGCAACATCCTCAAGAACTGCGCTGCTGGTTAAAAGAGACTGATATGCCTGAAGGATCGTATCTGTATTATCACGATTCTGATACTCCATTCCCGGCATGATCTGATATCCCGTTGAAACGAACAGATCCGCTCTCGCCTCGCATACATCGTACGGGCTCATGTTGATCCAGATCGAATGATCCAGATATTCCTGCTGATTCGCAATATCTGTTCGGAGATTTTCCATCTCGCGCTCATACGTAGACTTATTCTTCTCATAGAGCTCCAGATCATTCTGGTAAGTTACTCTCGCTTCCTTCGCCGTCTCCGGATCATTCTGCTTCCTGTAAGTCATCGCGCCCTTCGCACCGCCAAGCAGAACTGCCATAATGATCGCAACCACCAGCACCGCTCTCCACTTATGAAGAACCGCAAACATCAGGTCCTTCAGGTCGATCTCTACAACTTCATTTGAATTGTTTTCCATGCTACTCTCCTTCATCTTTATTTCCCAACATGTAAAATTCCACGCAAAACTTATTCCACCGTCACACTCTTCGCCAGATTTCTCGGTTTATCCACATCAAGTCCCTTCGCGACAGATACATAATATCCCATAAGCTGCAGCGGGATCACCGCAAGACTCGCCGCAAACAGCGGATCCGTCTTCGGGATATAGATCACAAACTCCGCACAGTCCTCAATGCTGTAATTTCCATAGGTCGTGAGCGCCATCAGGTACGCCCCGCGGCTCTTGCACTCGACCATGTTGCTGACAGTCTTCTCATAGAGATCCTGCTGTGTCAAAACACCGATCACCAGCGTTCCCGGCTCGATCAGGCTGATCGTTCCATGCTTCAGCTCCCCGGCCGCATAGGCCTCAGAGTGGATATAGCTGATCTCCTTCATCTTAAGACTGCCTTCCAGGCTCACCGCATAGTCGATTCCACGGCCGATAAAGAACATATTCTGTGCGTTCATCTGCTTCGCCGCGAACCACTGGATCCGCTCCTTGTCCTCGAGAAGCTTCTCGATCTTATCCGGGATCGTCTGAAGCTCCGCGATCAGCTCCGCCGCCCTGTCCTCATCGATCATTCCGCGGACACGGGCAAATTCGATGGATAAAATATAGGACGCGATCAGCTGTGTGCTGTACGCCTTCGTCGTCGCAACCGCGATCTCTGGTCCCGCAAGCGTGTAGAAAACATGGTCCGCTTCCCGGGCGATCGTGGATCCGACTACATTAACGATCGCTAACGTCTTAACCCCATGAGCCTTCGCCTCCCGGAGCGCCGCAAGACTGTCCGCCGTCTCACCGGACTGGCTTACGATGATCACAAGAGAATTCGGTGCAAACAGCATTCTCCGGTAACGGAACTCCGACGCCAGCTCCACGCGGACCGGGATCTGCGTCAGTTCCTCAATTACATACTGGGCCGCAACACCAACATGATATGCGGAACCACAGGCAACAATATAGATCTGCTGCAGCTTCTGGATCTCTTCCTCCGTGATTCCTACTCCGCCAAGATCAATCTTACCATCCCGGACAACCGAATTTACTGTATCACGGACCGCTTTCGGCTGCTCATGGATCTCCTTCATCATAAAATGCTCAAAGCCCGCTTTCTCCGCAGCTTCCGCATCCCACTGGATCTCCACCAGATCTTTCTCGATCTCATCGCCGTCCAGGTTGTAGAACGTCACATTCCCCTTCTGCAGACGGCACATCTCCATATTTCCAATATAATAAACATTTCTCGTATACTTTAAGATCGCCGGAACATCCGACGCGACAAACGACTCGCCATCCGCAACACCGATGATCATCGGGCTGTCCTTTCTCGCAGCATAGATCTCTTCCGGATAATCCCTGAACATGATGGCCAGTGCGTAAGAACCGCGAATCCGCACCATCGCATGGTTGATCGCGTCCACCGGCGTATGCTCATACTTCTTATAGTAATAATCGATCAGCTTGATCGCAACCTCTGTATCCGTATCAGAATAGAAGTTATATCCCTTGTGCTGCAGCTTTTCCCGGAGTTCCTGATAATTCTCAATGATTCCATTGTGGACACCAACTACATTCCGGTCATCGCTGCAGTGCGGATGCGCATTCAGCTCACTCGGTTCCCCGTGAGTTGCCCAACGAGTATGCCCAATTCCGCATGTTCCGTGCAATGCGGTTCCATTATTCGTCTTTTCCGCAAGAACGCGCAGGCGACCTTTCGCCTTTACGATCTCCACATCCTTCTCTCCGTCCCGGACCGCAATTCCCGCAGAGTCATATCCACGGTATTCCAGTTTTTCAAGTCCGTCAAGCAGCACCGGAGCCGCCTGTCTATGTCCTGTAAATCCAACGATTCCACACATATGTAAAATTCCTTCGTCTTTCTCAAATCTCATATTCTGTCGAAAAGACAGTTAGTTTGATTATAACACAATCAAGAAAGCCATACAAGTATGATCCTGGCTGATACCGCCGTTTCCGGAGAATTTCCAGAAAATTGCCGCAAATTCTCCTGCCACCGCCTCCATTGTGATTTTTCTGGATCCTACTTATAATTTTTGTAATCCCAACGCAACTGTTCAGCATCTTCACAGTTACTCTTCAATTACAAATGATACCGCATCGCACGGTAGAACGGAGGTCCCATGGAACATTTATTTGAAACATATCTCACCCAGCGAAAGCTCTCCCCGAACACAATCAAATCCTACAACTACAGCCGCGAACTCTTCTTCTCCCTCTATCCCCGGCTCACCCAGAGGAATCTGGAACAGTATAAGCTCTATCTTCTGGAGACCTACCGTCCCCAGACCGTCAACCTGCGGATCCGTGGCATCAACTGCTACCTGGAATTTTGTGGAAAAGACCACTGGAAGCTGCCTTTTATCAAGAAACAGCAGAAACCATTTCTCGAAAATGTGATCAGCGAAGCCGACTACCTCTACCTCTTAAACTCCTTGAAACGCGATGGGTATCTCTACTGGTATTTCGTCGTCCACTTTCTCGCCTCCACCGGAGCCAGGATCCATGAATTCGTCCAGTTTAAAGTTGAACATGTCCGATGCGGCTACATCGATATCTACTCGAAAGGCGGCAAACTCCGCCGCATCTATATTCCAAAGCCTCTCCAGCAGGAAGCGCTGGACTGGATCAACACTGAACAGCGGACCAGCGGCTTCCTCTTCACAAACCGCTACGGCGACCGGATCACCTGCCGCGGCATCGCGAGCCAGCTTAAGAAATTTGCGCTCCTCTACGGGATCGACCCCAACGTCGTCTATCCCCACTCCTTCCGCCACCGCTTCGCAAAAAGCTTTCTGGAACGCTTTAACGATCTCGCTCTCCTCGCCGATCTCCTTGGGCATGAGAATATCGAGACCACGAGGATTTATCTCAGGCGAAGCAGCCGGGAACAGCGGGAAGTGATCGATCAGGTCGTAAACTGGTGATACGCATCCGTCACATGCCTTTCTGCACCGCTTCAAGAATCATCTCGCACAGATACAGCATCTTGGGACCTGCCTGAATATACTCCTGCAGGTCCTTTCCTTCGCCATCTCTGCATAACCATAGAATTTGTCCTCCCCTATCTCTTCTATTTTGAAATCCATTCTTTCCACCACGGTATACCTCAAATTTATATTTCAGTGCCTTTTATAACTTCCGATAAGGATCATTATCCGAAGCTTACCGGAAATTCCCCTCACTCCCAAATATATCGTAAAAGGAACTTTGAAACATGATTAAGAAGAAATTCCACCCGGAACATTGGCAAGTCATGGCAGCATATTTGATGATCTATGATCTTATCGTCATTGCGGCTGCTTATTTTTTTGCTCTCTGGATCCGGTTTGACTGTCGCTTTCAGGCAATTCCGAAAGAATACTTGGATATCTATTTTAAAACAATCATTCCGTACACTCTGTACTGTGTTTTCGTATTTTGGGGATTACGGCTTTATAAGAGTATCTGGAGGTTCGCAAGCTACAATGAGCTGATTCGTATGACGTTAGCCACTGTGGTCACGTCGCTTTCCCAGATCCTGGCAGTTACTGCGTTGGTGGGAAGAATGCCGATCTCCTATTACTTCTTTGGTGTGATCATTCAGTTTGTTATGACATTGGGAATCCGGTTTGCATACCGTTTTGTCCTTCTGCTGGTCGGAAAAGTCAGGGAACCCGAAGCCCCGTTGAAGCATGTTCTCCTTGTCGGAGCCGGGGCTGCCGGTCAGATGATCCTGCGGGATATCAAGCATGCGGAAACAGTGAAGGAAAAGGTATGCTGCTTTATTGATGATAATCCGAATAAATGGGGACGTTACATCGACGGAATCCCGGTCGAGGGTGGACGCGACGAGATCATGCGGGTATGTGCCAAGTACCATATCCAGAAGATTTATGTAGTAATTCCAAGCGCATCTCCGGAAGCAAAGAAAGATATTTTAAATATCTGTAACCAGACAGGATGTGAGCTCTTAAATCTCCCTGGAATGTATCAGTTATATACAGGAGATGTGACTGTCAGCAACATGAAGGAAGTTGCCGTGGAAGATCTTCTCGGCCGTGATCCGATCAAAGTCAACATGGACGAGATCTTCCAGCATCTGAAGGGAAAAGTCATCATGGTCACCGGCGGGGGCGGATCCATCGGGTCAGAACTCTGCCGTCAGATCGCAGCCCACGGTCCGAAGCAGCTGATTATTTTCGATATCTATGAGAATAACGCATACGATATCCAGCTGGAATTAAAGAAGAAATACCCGGAACTCGATCTCGTTGTCCGGATCGGTTCTGTCCGTGACAGCCGATTGATGTTCAAAATCTTCGAGACTTATCGTCCGGAAATCGTATACCATGCGGCGGCCCACAAGCATGTACCGCTGATGGAGGACAGCCCATGCGAGGCAATCAAGAACAATGCCATCGGTACATATAAAACAGCCTATGCAGCGCTCGTTTACGGCTGTAAACGCTTTGTCCTGATCAGTACAGACAAAGCCGTTAACCCCACGAACGTCATGGGAGCGTCCAAGCGACTCTGCGAGATGGTTATCCAGTCCTTTGACCATATGGTAAAGCAGGGGCGTGCCTATGAACTTCCGCAGCTCTTTACCCACAGTATGACCGACATGACGACCAAACCGGAAGTTATCGAGGCATTAAAGCATGCAAAGACCGAGTTTGTTGCTGTCCGTTTCGGAAATGTCCTCGGAAGCAACGGTTCCGTTATTCCGCTCTTTAAAAAGCAGATCGCTGCCGGTGGCCCGGTGACCGTCACACATCCGGACATCATCCGGTACTTTATGACGATCCCGGAGGCTGTCAGTCTTGTATTACAGGCCGGAACCTACGCCCATGGCGGGGAGATTTTCGTCCTCGATATGGGAAAACCGGTGAAGATCGATACCCTGGCCCGCAACCTGATCCGTCTTTCCGGCCATAAACCGGATGTGGATATCAAGATCATATACAGCGGACTGAGACCTGGAGAAAAGTTATACGAAGAAAAGTTGATGGCGGAGGAAGGTCTAAGAAAGACTCAGAATGACCTGATCCATATCGGATGCCCGATTCCGTTTGATATTGAAGTGTTCTTAGGACAGCTCGAGAACCTGATGGAAACAGCATATAAGAACAAAGATAACATCCGGGAGGTATTAAAGGAAGTCGTTTCTACCTATCACCCGGCAGACCAGTAAGGGAGGTAATTCATCATGGAAAGAAGAAGCATTTCATTCAGTCCGCCAGATATCACAGAACTTGAGATCCAGGAAGTCGCAGAGGCTCTGCGCTCCGGCTGGATCACAACTGGTCCCCGAACAAAAAAACTGGAAAAGGAACTGGCGGAATACTGCCATACCAATAAGGTTGTATGCCTGAACTCTGCAACTGCCGCGGAAGAGCTGAATCTTCAGATTCTTGGAATCGGTGAAGGAGATGAAGTATTAGTCCCTGCTTATACATATACCGCTTCTGCTTCCGCAGCGATCCACTGCGGAGCAACTGTAAAATTCATTGATTCCCAGAAAGATTCTGTGGAGATGGATTACAACGCCATGGAAGCTGCAATTACCAAGAAGACAAAAGCTATTATTACCGTGGATCTTGGGGGAATTCCATGTGACTATGACCGGGTATTCCGGGCCGTGGAGCGAAAGAAAGCACTTTTTCACCCAACAAACGAGATCCAGAAAGCAATCGGCCATGTCGTTGTTGTTGCTGATGCAGCCCATGCGTTCGGTTCTGAGTGGCATGGAAAAAAAGTCGGAGAAATCGCTGACTTTACTTCCTTCAGTTTCCATGCGGTAAAGAATTTCACGACCGCAGAAGGCGGGGCAAGTACCTGGAAGAGCATTCCCGGAATCGATGATGAGGAATTGTACCGCCAGTACCAGCTTTTAAGTCTTCACGGTCAGAGCAAAGATGCTCTTGCAAAGACGAAACTTGGTGCATGGGAATATGACATCGTAGGACCATGGTACAAATGCAACATGACTGACATTGCCGCTGCTATCGGTCTGAAACAGCTGGAACGCTACCAGGATCTTCTTGCACGTAGAAAAGAGATCATCGAGAAATACGATGCCGCGTTCCGTCCGCTGGGCATTCAGGTGCTGAACCATTACAGCGAAGAACACATTTCTTCCGGACATTTATACCTTACCCGCATATCTGGAATCACAACGGAGCAGCGTCAGGAGATCATTGAAAAGATGGCAGAACATGGAATTGCCTGCAATGTCCATTACAAACCGCTACCGATGATGACCGCCTATAAGGCATATGGCTGGGATATCAAGGATTTCCCGAATGCATACGACTATTATCACAACCTGATCACGCTCCCGTTACATACAAAACTGTCTGATGAAGACGTGGAATATGTGATTCAGAACTATTGCGACATTGTAAAAGAATACATCTGAGAGAGGTCTGACTGATGCTAAAAAAATGGGACAAACTTCCGTCCTTTATGCGTACGGAAGAAGTGAGACCTTATTATGAAAAACTACAGAAAAAACGGTTCAGTCTGGTTTTAAAACGTATTTTTGACTTCACAGTATCAAGTGTCATGCTGGTGATTTTATCACCAGCACTCTTGGCATTGGCAGTCTTGATCAAAAGGGATTCCAAAGGACCAGTCTTTTACCGCCAGGAACGGATCACTCAGTATGGAAGAAAGTTCCGAATCTATAAATTTCGGACCATGGTCGTAAATGCTGATCAGATTGGAAGTCTTGTGACTGTAGGGGAAGATCCCAGGATCACAAAAATCGGGAAACGTCTGCGTGGATGCAGATTGGATGAACTGCCGCAGCTCATCAATATCTGGAAGGGAGAAATGACCTTTGTTGGGACCCGCCCGGAGGTTGAGAAGTATGTAAAAGCGTACAACCCTGAGATGATGGCAACACTGCTGCTTCCTGCGGGAGTGACGAGTGAGGCAAGCATCCAGTATAAAGATGAAGATAAGCTGTTGGAAGATGTATCCGGGGAAGATACAGACCGGGTCTATGTGGAGAAGATCCTGCCGGAAAAGATGAAGTGGAATCTGCTGGAAATGAAGAGATTTGGATTTATAAGGGAGATCGGCACTATGGTTAGAACTGTGGTGGCGGTGATGAAATAGAAAATTAACAGCAAATTATTGAGGTGATTTTATATGAGCGATATAGGAAATTTAACTAAAAAGATTCAAGATAAAGAGTTGGAAATGCTGTTATATTTTCAAAAAATATGTGATGAACATCATTTGACTTTTTACTTATGCGGTGGTGGTCTAATTGGTGCGATTAGACATAGAGGATTTATCCCATGGGACGATGATTTAGACGTTTTTATGCCACGCCCTGATTATGAAAAATTAAGTGCAATATGGAACGAATATGCAGATACGCAGAAATATTCGTATTGCCGTACAACAAAAAAGCAGATTTATCATGATGCAGGAGCGTCCATAAGAGATAATAATACAACATTTATAAACCGTCACAGTGTTAATGAAGATATTTGTCAGGGGCTCGCATTAGAGATTATGCCAATTGATGGTTGTCCGAAATCAAAGGTAAAACGTGCTATTCAGTTGTTTTATGCAATGCAATTTTCTCTGTTTAATGCGCAGCGTCTTCCTGATAACAAAGGTAAAGCAATACGGACCGTTTCGGCAATTCTTTATAAGATTATATCTTCCCCCAATTTGCGCTATAAAATATGGAAGAATGCAGAAAAGCAAATGGCGAAATATAAGTGGGATGATTGTGATGAAGTGACAGAATTGATTGGCAGTGTTAAAGGAATGTTGTTAAGGCATCCGAAAGTTGATTTTTCCAATGTTGTTTATGTTGACTTCGCAGGTCATAAAATCCCAGTTATGGCCGGATATGAGCGATATTTACATTTAATATGGGGTGACTATATGCAACTACCGCCAGTAGAACAGCGAGTTGCAAAACATGATGCTGTATTTATTGATTTGGAAAATGGCTACCTCAAATATAAAGGTAAATATTACTGTAAAAAATAAAAAATTACGTCCAATATTTTATCTATCAGAAGTCTATAAAAGAGGAACAATAATGAATATAGCAGTTATTTTTGCTGGCGGTACGGGTCAGCGTATGAATAGTAAAACAAGACCAAAGCAATTTTTGGAATTACATGGAAAACCAATTTTAGTATATACCTTGGAAACATTTCAATATCATAAAGATATTGATGGAATTATTCTTGTTACACTCAATGAATGGATTGATTTTTGCATGGATCTTAAAGAAAAATACCATTTGACTAAACTCAAGGCAATTATTCCAGGTGGAAAGACTGCCACAGAATCTGCATATAATGGACTTGTTGAAGCAAAAAAACATTTTGATTCAAATAGTATTGTTTTAATACATGATGGCGTACGTCCATTGATTGATGCGGAAACCATTACAAAGAACATTAAATCAGTAAAAGAGTATGGAACTGCAATAACGGTATCCCCTGCCATTGAGACTATTGCGCTCGTTGCAGAAACTTCTGGCAAGAATGAAATATGTGAAGTAATCGAGCGTTCACGATGCCAGATGGCTAGAGCTCCTCAAAGTTTTTATTTAACAGAAATTATAGACGTATATAATAAAGCTCTAAATGAAGGACAAGTATTTATTGATTCCGCAACGATGATGATGCATTATGGATATAAATTATATACGGTTTGCGGAAAACCTGAAAATATAAAAATTACAACACCAAATGATTTTTATATGTTCAGAGCTATTGTAGATGCTAAAGAAAACTCACAGATATTTGGATTATAAGGAGAGTACTATGTGGATTACAACACCTATCTTTAAAGAAGATATGGATTATATATTAAACAGTACCTGTATCGACTGGGATAGATTGAAAGATTCAACAGTATTAATTACTGGAGGCACTGGATTGATCGGTTCTACAATCATCAGTAGCTTGGTGTATGCCAATGTTAAGAAAAATTATAATATAAAAATTTTAGCATTAGTAAGAAATCTCGATAAAGCCAACGATCAGTTTAGAGAACAGTTTGGATGCAACGCCGGTCTTGAATTTATTTTAGGGAATACTGAAGAAAAGGTAACTCTCCCAACTCGAATCGATTACATCATTCACTGTGCTAGTCCAACAGCTAGTGCATTTTTTGTGAATAATCCTGTAGAAACAATGAAAACAGCAATACTTGGTACACTTAATATGTTAGAATTAGCTAAAGCGAATCAAGTATCTGGAATGATTTATTTATCCAGTATGGAAGCCTACGGAAAAATAACAACCCAAGAATTATTACGAGAAGATCAATTAGGTTATATAGATCTTCTCAATGTTCGAAACAGTTATCCTGAAAGTAAGAGAATATGCGAGGCGATGTGTTGCGCATATTCGGTAGAATATAATATTCCGGCATACTCAATACGTTTAGCCCAGACTTTCGGACCGGGAGTGGCCTATGATGATAAAAGAGTATTTGCCATGATGGCCAGAAATGCAATGAATACAGAGGATATTATTCTTCAAACAAAAGGAAGTAGTCGCCATTCGTATTTGTATACGGCTCAAGCAGTAACTGCCATACTCACTATACTATTACGAGGAAATCCGGGTGAAATTTATAATGCAGCAAATCCTGAAACATACTGTTCCATTTATGAAATGGGCGAAATGGTAGCACAGGAATTAGCAAACAGAAAAATCCAGATCAAAGTAGCAGAAAACGGTGATGTATCGAAGTACCCGGATGTGAGTTATTTAAATTTGGATATTTCAAAACTCAAAGCTTTAGGATGGTATCCTGAACATAGCTTGGCTTGGATCTATAAACGTATGATGGAAACGATGAGATAGTTAAATGAAAAATCTTGTAATATCTATAGCAAAAAAAATGCTATATGCCTTTTATATTTTTCCTATAAAAAATAACAGAATTGTGTTTAGTGCATATAGCGGTAAGCAATATTCATGCAATCCAAAGTACATATCACAATGGATTAATCATGAGCATAATGGAGAATATGAGATTGTCTGGGCCTTTAGCAATCCAGCGTCTATTGATTTGCCAGATAAAAATATTAAAAAGGTAAAATTTAAAAGTTTAAAGTATTTATATTATGTTCTTACTGCTAAAGTTATTGTTGATAATGTAGAAGCATGGTCTATATTACCCAAACGAAAAGGTCAGTTAGTTCTTAATACATGGCATGGGGGCGGGGCATATAAAGGTGTAGGATTGATGCGACGTGATTCCTCTGACGAAACAGATAAAAATATGCTTAAGAAGAATGAACGTGTTTCGGTATATTTATCTAGCAGTAAAGTTTTTACAAATTTAACACTAAGACAATCTTTTCATTTTACTGGAAAGGTTCTGGAAGTTGGAATGCCGCGAAATGATATATTGCTTCAGAACGATCAACAAAAGGCTTGTGACTTAAAGAAAAAACTAGGTTTAGATTCAGATCTAAAGCTTGTATTATACGCACCTACTTTTAGAAAAGATACTCAATATCAATATATACTAGATGAAAAATTGTTGGTGGATGCATTGCATACTAGATTTGGTGGAAAATGGAAACTCCTAATTAGAGGACATTACTATCTAGATCAAATTAATATTGTAAATTCCACAGCCTTAGATGTGTCAAATTATCCGGATATGCAGGAACTTTTGTTAATAAGTGATATCCTCATTACAGATTATTCATCTTCTATGTGGGACTTTTCGCTGATGAATAAGCCAGGATTTTTATTTATGCCCGATTATAGTGAATATCAGCATGAGCGAGAATTCTATACACCTGTAAGTGAATGGCCTTATCCTGCTTGCACCAGTATGAATAATTTAATTGATCAAATCCATTCATATAATCCAGAACAAAGCGCCCGAAAAATTATTGAGCATCATTTGGCGTTAGGAAATTGTGAAACCGGAATGGCCTCTGCATACGCAGGAGAAAAAATTATAGCATTTTGTCAGTCTAAATAAGAAAAGGAGAACCAGTTAAACTCATGAGCTTTAGAAAGGGCGATATAAAACTGCGTCCGTATGATGGAAATGGTTTGTTGATTGTAATTTCGATGTTCTTAACAACTTTTTATATATATCGAGATTTCGGAATAAAAACAATGTTGGGGTGGAGCATTGTTATGATGATTGCAATCTTTAACTTCTTATTCCGTCTAAGACTTAATGTGCGCGTATTAATGTCTTCAGAAAAATGTATGTTTGCATTTGTTGGTGTAATGATACTATGTTTTTGGTTAAGACCATCTTCGCGACATGATGTCGACGAATTATTATATATAATTACCATGTTGATTATGATACTGGTTGTAATATTATGTGATACATCGTTGAAAGAAATCAAGAGTGTGAAAACTATTTTCCAAGTAATGTCATTATTAATTGCCTTATGGATTCTTTTCTTTAAAGTTTTTCCAGGAATTTATTGGAAAACCGTTTTTAATATAATTTCAAAACCATGTCAAGAATTAGCTGAGTATTATATATCAAAGGGATATGGAATTCCAATTGGCGGGTCGTATACACTCGCTTATTACATAATGATTATCGGTTTACTATTTTTATATACAGAATTAACTGATAAGAGTAAAGCTCTCTACTCTAAAGTTTGTTCAATGGCCATTATGATAATCATCTTGGGAGGTATGTTGGCTGAGGGACGAAGAGGAGAACTTTTAGCTGCAATTATTGCTCTTATATCCCTATCCTTCTTTTCAAAAAATTTTATACGTTTATATTGGAAATTATTCCTT
>OBWK01000193.1_pt1 | contig 45263 bp, 40 predicted proteins | sample 1495251 | NCBI WGS metagenome assembly OBWK01 (sample SAMEA2580065, study PRJEB22360) | human gut metagenome | biome: human gut; feature: human-associated habitat; material: faeces | place: Denmark | collected 2008/2010 | reverse complement strand
CAAAAAATAAATAAAAAAACACTTTCTTATTGTGCAGATTCCATGTATAATAAAAAGAAGATATTTTAAGAAAGAGGTGTACGTGGTGTATAAGATTGTCAAGAAGCAGACACTTAACCAGGCAGTTGAGTTAATGGAGATTCATGCTCCTTATGTGGCAAGAAAATGTGAACCGGGACAGTTCATCATTATCCGAGTAGATGAAGATGGAGAAAGAGTTCCTTTAACGATCGCAGATTATGATCGTGAGAAAGAGACAGTAACGATCATTTATCAGGTTGTAGGATATACAACAGAATTGTTAAGCAAGAAAGCAGAAGGAGATTATGTACAGGATTTCGTAGGACCATTGGGTCAGCCAGCTCCTTTGCACAAGTGTGACCGTGTCATCGGTGTAGCCGGTGGTGTAGGTGCAGCCCCATTATATCCACAGCTTCGTAAGTTAGCGAAGATGGGAGTACCAGTTGATGTGATCATTGGTGGTAAGAGTGCAGAATTTGTTATTCTTAAGGAATTATTCGAAGAATTCTGTGATAATGTATATATTGCAACAGATGACGGAAGTCTTGGAACCAAAGGTTTCGTTACAACAGTATTAGAAGACCAGATCAAAGCTGGAGTAAAATACGATGAAGTTATCGCAATCGGGCCACTTATCATGATGAAGAATGTGGTTAAGATCACAAAAGAATATGACATCCCAACTATGGTATCTTTAAATCCGATCATGATCGACGGAACAGGAATGTGCGGTGGATGCCGTGTCAACATCGGTGGAGAAACAAAATTCGCATGTGTTGACGGACCAGATTTTGATGGATTTAAAGTAAACTTTGACGAATGTATGCAACGTCAAGGTATGTTCAGAGAAGAAGAACATGAATGTAGAATTGGAAGGGGGATGTAAACGATGGCAAATATGAGTCTTAAGAAGGTAGCTATGCCAGAACAGGACCCAAATGTCCGTAATAAGAACTTTGAAGAAGTTGCTCTTGGATATACAAAAGAGATGGCAATGGAAGAAGCAGCTCGTTGCTTAAACTGTAAGAATAAACCTTGTGTTGGAGGATGTCCGGTTAACGTACCAATTCCAGCATTTATCGAGAAAGTAGCAGCAGGAGATTTTGAAGGTGCATACGAAGTGATCACAACAGAGAATGCATTACCTGCAATCTGCGGACGAGTATGTCCACAGGAGAACCAGTGTGAAGGAAAATGTGTCCGTGGTATCAAGGGAGAGCCTGTTGGTATTGGACGTATGGAACGTTTCGTCGCAGACTGGCATATGGCAAACGCCAAAGAAACAGAAGTTAATATTGAGAAGAACGGAATGAAAGTAGCAGTTGTCGGATGTGGACCTGCTGGTATCACATGTGCCGGAGAACTGATCAAGAAAGGTTATGATGTAACAGTCTTTGAAGCATTACATAAACCAGGTGGAGTATTAAGTTATGGTATTCCAGAATTCCGTCTGCCAAAAGATCTGGTAGCAAAAGAGATCGAAAGTGTTCAGAAGTTAGGTGTAGATATTGAAACAAACGTTATCGTTGGACGTTCTATCACAATTGATGAATTAATGGAAGATGGATACAAAGCAGTCTTCGTAGGAAGTGGAGCAGGACTTCCAAGATTTTTAAATATTCCTGGAGAAAACCACTTAGGAGTATATTCTGCAAATGAATTCTTGACTCGTGTAAACTTAATGAAGGGATACAAATTCCCAGAGTGCCCAACTCCAGTCAAAGTTGGTAAGAAAGTAGCAGTCGTAGGTGCTGGTAACGTAGCAATGGATGCTGCCAGAACAGCTAAACGATTAGGTGCAGAAGAAGTTTATATCGTATACCGTCGTAGCGAGGAAGAAGCACCAGCACGTTTAGAAGAATTACATCACGCAAAAGAAGAAGGAATTATCTTCAAATTCTTAAATAACCCAGCTGCGATCAAAGCAGATGAAAACGGATGGGTAAGCAGCATGGAGATCATTAAACAGGAACTGGGTGAACCAGATGCATCTGGAAGACGTTCTCCACAGCCAATCGAAGGATCTAACTATGATCTTGATGTTGATACAGTCATCATTGCGATCGGACAGAGCCCTAACCCACTGATCCGTCACACAACACCAGGACTTGACACTCAGAAGTGGGGTGGAATCATTGTCAACGAAGAGACAATGGAGACAAGCAAAGATGGTGTGTACGCAGGTGGAGATACAGTAACTGGAGCAGCAACAGTTATCCTTGCCATGGGAGCAGGAAAGAAAGCAGCAGCAGCAATCGATCAGAAATTACAGGGTAAATAAAAGGAGGATTCCAAATGGGAAAAGCAATATTTCAGACTGAGATTATCGAACTGGGAGAACAGGTAGATGCTTTTTTTGAGGAAGGTATGTTTGTATTATTCGGAGACAATGTACCAGATACATTAAAAGATTTCTGTCATTTCATCGATCAGAAGAAGGTAGACGGAACAATCAAAAAAGGAGATAAACTGGTTGTGGATCAGAAAGAATATCTCATCACTGCCGTAGGAGATATTGCCCAGTCTAATTTGGAGACACTGGGACATTTAACCGTTGTCTTCAGTGGAGCGAAAGAAGCAGGTCTTCCTGGAAGTATTTGTGTTGAGGCAAAGCCAATGCCAAAACTTGCGATTGGAAGTAAAATTTCTATCGTAGAAGAGTAGAGATTACAAGAGATATCATGCGGATTGATATCAAGATCATAGAAAAGGAGTTATTGTGAAAGCAGTAATTCCTTTTCTTGTACTTAAAAAGATGTAAAGTGTGGATTACTATATTTAGAATATTCAGATAATTTTATGCATGTACAGAAAATAATCCATACGTTTTAAAAAAAGTATAAAATAATCTGTTGACATCAAAGAAACTATTTGTTAACATATCTAACAATACAAATCAGATATTAAAATACAAGAAAGCGAGGAAAACAAGAAAATGGGTAAGTTAATTGGTGAAGGAATTACATTTGATGATGTTTTATTAGTACCAGCATTTTCAGAAGTGATTGCGAATGATGTGGATACACGTACACGATTGACAAACAAGATTCAGTTAAATATTCCACTGATGAGTGCCAGCATGGATACTGTTACAGAACACCGCATGGCAATCGCAATGGCAAGACAGGGTGGAATTGGTATTATACATAAGAACATGTCAATTGAAGAACAGGCAGAAGAAGTGGATAAGGTAAAACGTTCTGAAAACGGAGTTATCACAGATCCATTTTCATTATCACCAGAACATACCATTCAGGATGCTGACGACTTAATGGCGAAGTATCGTATTTCCGGTGTACCAATTACAGAAGGTACAAAGCTTGTTGGTATTATCACAAACCGTGACTTAAAGTTTGAGACAGATTTCTCTAAGAAGATCAAAGAATCTATGACTTCTGAAGGACTAGTAACAGCCAAAGAAGGAATTACATTAGAAGAAGCAAAACAGATTTTAGGAAAAGCGAGAAAAGAAAAATTACCAATCGTTGATGATGACTTTAATTTAAAAGGATTGATCACGATCAAAGATATTGAGAAACAGATCAAATATCCAAATGCAGCGAAAGATGATCAGGGAAGATTATTATGTGGAGCTGGTGTTGGTATCACAGCAGACGTTTTAGATCGTGTGCAGGCATTAGTGAATGCTCATGTTGACGTTATCGTTGTTGACTCAGCACATGGACATTCTGCAAACGTATTAAGAGTCGTAAGAATGGTCAAAGACAAATTCCCAGATCTTCAGGTGATCGCAGGTAACGTTGCAACAGGAGCGGGAGCAAAGGCACTGATCGAAGCAGGCGCTGACTGTGTGAAGATCGGTATCGGACCTGGATCTATTTGTACAACTCGTGTTGTAGCTGGTATCGGTGTACCGCAGATCACTGCGATCATGAGTGCATATGAGGAAGCGAAGAAAGCAGGAATTCCAATCATTGCTGATGGTGGTATCAAATATTCAGGAGAACTTACAAAAGCGATCGCAGCTGGAGCTGATGTATGTATGTTAGGAAGTATGCTTGCAGGATGTGACGAAAGCCCTGGAGACTTCGAATTATATCAGGGAAGAAAATACAAAGTATATCGTGGAATGGGATCCTTAGCAGCTATGGAGAATGGTAGTAAAGACCGTTACTTCCAGACAAACGCTAAGAAGTTAGTTCCAGAAGGTGTCGAAGGACGTGTTGCATATAAAGGAACTGTTGAAGACACAATCTTCCAGATGATGGGTGGTCTTCGTTCTGGAATGGGATATTGTGGAGCAAAAGATATCAAGACATTACAGGAGACAGGAGAATTTGTTAAGATTTCCGCTGCATCCTTAAAAGAAAGTCATCCACATGACATCCATATCACAAAAGAAGCACCAAACTACAGTGTAGAATAAGAGATCAAGGATATCCAGAAGCCAGAGTACATAAGAAGATGTATTCTGGCTTCTTTTTGCGTGAAAAAAGTTCACGATCTGATGTATTAATTGACAATTATCAATAAAAATGATTGACTTCTTTAAGAAACAGGAATATCATTAAATTACTTTGGTTATCAAAATAGCAATCAAAAGAGACAAATAAGGAATAAGAAAAAATATGAGAAAGGTAAGAAAATGATCTCAAAATTCAGCGTAAAGAAACCGTATACAGTCATTGTAGCGGTTGTACTAGTTATCATTTTAGGAATCGTGTCATTTACAAAGATGACAACAGACTTGCTTCCAAGCATGGAGCTGCCATATGCGATCGTTATGACGACGTATCAGGGGGCATCTCCAGAGACCGTGGAAACGACAGTTACAAAACCAGTGGAACAATCAATGGCAACGATTTCAAATATCAAAGAAGTTAATTCAATTTCCAGTGAGAATATGTCAATGGTCATTCTGGAATTTGAAGGTGACACGGATATGAATGCAGTATCCCTTGATATGAGAGAGAAGCTTGATATGATCAAAGGTTACTGGCCAGATGAAGTGGGCAATCCAACGATCATGAAATTGAATCCAGATATGATGCCGGTTATGGTAACAGCTATGGATTCTGATAAGTTAAGTAACACGGAATTATCAGAGTTGATCAATGATAAGATTGCACCATCTTTAGAAGCTGTTGACGGAGTCGCATCCGTAAACAGTACAGGACTGGTAACAGAACAGATCAATGCGATCATCAGCGAGAAGAAGATCAATAAATTAAATGAGAAGATCGAGAAGGCATTGAATGGCCAGTTTGATGAAGCTCAAAATAAGATTGATCAGGCAAGAGCCCAGATGGAATCTGGAAAGAACACATTAGATGCACAGAGAACAAAGGCTAATACTCAGCTTGCGAAAGCTCAGACTGCACTTACAGATGGACAGTTAAGTCTTGCTCAGAAAGAGGTGCAGGTAACGAGTTCGATCACGAATTTGAAGGTGCAGAAACAATCGTTGCAGACATCCCTCAAGACATTAAAAACACAGATCACCAAGATGGAAGAACAGGCAAAACAAGTTCCGGATGCAGCAACAAAGATGCAGCTTGCGGCTCAGATCGAAGAACTGAAAAAGCAGGAGACAACAGCAAAAAGTTCGATCAAAGCATTAGATAAGAATTTAAAAACATTAAATAATGCATTAAAACAGATCAAAAAAGGAAAGAAAACGATCAATTCCAAACTGACACAGTTTAATGTACAATCAGCAACGGCAACCCAGAAGATGAATGATGGGGAGATCAAACTGGCACAGGGAGAAGCACAGTTGAATTCCAGCCAGCAGCAACTTGATTCCAGCAAAGAGCAGGCAAAAGAAGCTGCAAATATTAAGAATAAGCTGACAGTTGCGAATGTCAAAGCACTGTTAACAGCACAGAACTTTGAGATGCCGGCAGGATATATCAGTGAAGGGAATACACAGTATCTGGTACGTGTTGGAGATAAGGTGACGAATCAAAAAGACCTTGCCAATATGGAATTATTAGATCTTGGGATCAAAGGAATCCCACCGATCAAACTTTGTGATGTAGCAGACGTAGCGATCGTAGATAACTCAGCAGATACATATTGTCGTGTGAATGGAAACAATGGTGTTGTATTAACAGTCCAGAAACAGAATAATTATTCTACAGCTGATGTAGCAGACAAAGTTGCAGCGAAGATGAAGACACTTACCAAAGAAAATAAAGGATTCCATTATGTTAATATTATGGATCAGGGTGTATACATTGATATGGTAACAGGTTCTGTTATCCAGAATCTGTTAATGGGAGCGATTCTTGCAGTCTTTATCTTATTATTATTCTTAAAAGATGTCAGACCAACGATTGTTATCGCATGCTCCATTCCGTTAAGTGTTATTTTTGCTGTGGTGTTGATGTACTTTACAGGAATTACGCTAAATGTAATCTCTTTGTCGGGACTCGCACTTGGAGTGGGAATGCTTGTGGACAACTCGATCGTAGTCATTGAGAATATCTATCGATTAAGAAAAGAAGGAGTTCCAGTTAAAGAAGCAGCGATCACAGGAGCAAGAGGGGTTGCAGGAGCGATCACATCTTCGACACTAACAACAATTTCTGTATTCCTGCCAATCGTATTTACAACAGGACTTACAAAACAGCTCTTTGTGGACATGGGATTGACCATCGGTTATTCTCTGGTAGCCAGCCTGATCGTAGCGGTGACATTTGTGCCAATGATGTCAGCTGGAGTACTCAATAAAGTCACACAAAAAGACAGTAAGGTGATCCATAAACTGCAGACATTATACCGTAAAGTTATGACACGGTTGTTAAATCGCAAGATGATTGTAGTAGCTGTAACACTCGCACTGTTTGCGGGAAGTATTTTTGGAGCAATGAATATTGGAAGCTCCTTAATGCCAAGTATGGACAGCACACAGATGACAATGACGATCAAGATGCCACAGGGATCTTCTATGGAAGAAACAGCATCGATGACAGATACAGTAATGAAGAAAGTAAAAGAGATCAAAGATGTTGATAGTGTAGCAGGAATGATCTCCTCTGGCTCTTCCGGAATCTCTTCAATGACATCAGGAGGCTCTTCCAATGAAGACCAATCCAGTATGTATGTTTTATTAAAAGAAAAGAAAAAACATACAAACAAAGAGATCAAGAAAGAAATCTTAAAGAAAACAAAGAAATTTGATTGTGAGGTTGAAGTGCAGGAATCCAGTATGGATATGAGTGCACTTGGTGGAAGTGGTATTTCCGTACAGATTAAAGGAAATGATTTAAACAAACTAAGATCCATTGGAAAAGATATTGCCCAGATTGTAGAGGATACGAAAGGAACACAGAATATCTCGAATGGAAGTGAAGAGACAACACCAGACCTCCATGTTGTGGTAGACAAGAAAAAGGCAGTAAAAAATGGATTAACAGTTGCAACGATCTATCAACAGTTAAGTGAGAAATTAAAAGATGCCAGTGAAGCAACGACCATCACAATCAATGAAAAAGAATATAGTGTCAATGTCGGAAATAGTGCAAAGAACACATTGACAAGAGATGACCTTAAGAAAGTGAAACTTACAGGAACAGTAAGTGGAAAAGAAAAAGAAGTTACATTGGATAAGGTGGCAAACTTCAGAAATAGTGACAGTTTATCTTCTATCAATAGGAACCAGCAGGAGAGAACACTGAGTGTAACATCAGAGATCAAAGATGGCTACAACGTAGGAAAGGTTAGTAGTGCTGTACAAAAGAAGATTAAGAAATACAATGCACCAAAAGGATACAGTATCACAATGAAAGGTGAAATGGAATCTATTCAGGAAACAACAGGACAGATTGGTCTGATGTTATTACTGGCAGTAGCATTTATGTATTTGATCATGGTAGCACAGTTCCAGTCACTGAAATCGCCATTTATCATTTTATTTACGATCCCAATGGCATTTACAGGAGGATTCTTAGGATTGCTGATCACTGGAAAAGACTTAAGTGCGATCGCAATGATCGGATTTGTTATGCTGGCAGGTATCATTGTAAATAATGGTATCGTGCTAGTAGATACGATCAACCAGTTAAGAGAATCGGGATATGAATTTGAAGAAGCGATCCTGACAGCAGGTACGATGCGTGTACGTCCGATCTTGATGACAGCTCTTACAACGATCCTTGGATTATCTACAATGGCGATTGGTTTAGGGCAAGGTGCCGAGATGATGCAGCCGATGGCGATCGTTACGATCGGTGGTTTGATCTATGGAACTTTATTGACATTATTAGTGGTTCCATGCATTTATGGACTCTTCAATAGAAGGAAAAAGAAAGCAGAGTAAATCTTACAAAACTATTAAATATGACCGCTTTCCTTTACTTTTAAAAAGAGAAAAGATATAATGATACAAGAATCATGTCAGAATTGACATGATTCTTTGATATATGGAAGAACCATAAGAGAGAAAAGAAAGAGGATAGATCATTGGAAGGAGCAGACATATGAATCAGAAAAAAGATTATGTTCTGAGATGGATTCCGAAGTATTCTATCATTCCGCTGATCGTAGCGTTAGCATTGAATACGTTGGTTTACAGCGGAACAATGGTGCTTTGTAAAGGATTATATCATCACGACTTTACAACCGCATTTGACCGGATGGTACCAGTAATCCCAGAATTTACAAGTATTTATTTGATATGTTATGTGTTTTGGGTTGTGAACTACATTATGACTGCGAGAATCAGTAGAGAACATATGTATAGATTTTTGACAGCAGATTATCTGTCAAGGATCGTATGTGGGATTTTCTTTGTCTTTTTGCCAACAACACTGGTAAGACCAGAAATCACAGGAACAGGATTTTGGGATCAGGCATTACGATTTGTGTATTCGATCGATCAATCGGCAAACTTATTTCCATCGATTCACTGTTTGGTAAGTTGGTTTTGTTATATTGGGATCAGGCATCAGAAGAAGATTCCAGTGTGGTATCAGAGATTTTCACTTGTTTTTGCAATTTTAGTCTGTATTTCCACGCAGGTAACCAAGCAGCATTATATCATAGATGTGTTTGGCGGGATCATTTTAAGTGAAGTTTGTTATCTGATCGGAAGAAAGACCAATTTGTATCAAGGACTCTGGAAGGTGTTTGAGAAGATCAACCAACGAGTTGGTTTAGAGAGAAGATCTGTGAAATACAAAGGAAAATTATCGGAGATCAAAGGGTAGGAAAGATGAAGAATAAGAAAAAAGTCATCGGTAATACAGTCTTTTTCTTTGCATTATTTGGATTGACTGCATATGCCGTATTGAAAGGAAAGGAACTTTCTGAGCTGGCGGAAGTTCTAAAATCAGTAAAACCTGCATATTATATTGCGGGATTGGTTATGATCGTTGTGTTTGTGTGCTGCGAGTCGTATATTATTTATCGCATGCTACGGCTGCTTCATTACAATGATGTGCCGAAGAGAAATTGCGTCAAATATTCGTTTGTAGGTTTCTTTTTCAGTTGTATTACACCGTCTGCAACTGGCGGACAGCCAATGCAGCTTTACTACATGAACCGCGATAAAGTTGACATATCCGTGGGAACCGTCATTTTGATGATCGTTACCATTTTATATAAATTTGTTCTGGTATTTTTAGGAGCACTGATCTTTTTATTCCGTCATTTTCTTGTGGCAGAATATATTGGGAAGGCAGCATTCTTCTTTTACCTTGGAATGGCATTGAATGTGTTTTGTGTTGCGTTCATGCTGATTCTTGTATTTGAGCCAACGTTAGCATCCAAAATCGTGCTGTGGCTGTTTCAGAAATTAGAAAAGTTCCATATTTTAAAGAAAAAAGAAGAACGTCTTGAAAAACTTCAGAATTCTATGATTGAGTATCATAAAGCAGCAGCAATCATTCAAGGACATCGGATCTTTATTTTTCGGATGTTCGTTGTCACATTGATTCAGAGACTGATCCATTTTTCAATTACGTATCTTGTATACAGAGCAATGGGGCTTTCAGCATTAGGATTTATTGATGTAGTCGCTCTACAGAGTGTTATTTCAATTTCTGTGGATATGCTTCCGCTGCCAGGAGGAATGGGAATCAGTGAAGGCTTATTTTTAAATATCTTTAAGAAGATCTTTGTTGGCGGATTATTATATCCGGCAATGCTGTTAAGCCGAGGAATCAGTTATTATGCATTGGTATTGATCAGTGCAGTGATGACAGGAGTCGCACATGTTACGATAAAGCGTAAAGAATAGAGGGAAAAAGATATGATAGGATTTTATAATGTATCTGTAATACTGACATATTTAGGAGTTGTCAGTGCAGTATTTGGAATGTCACAGGCATTCGATGGAAACTTTAAGATCGCAATTTTATGTCTGATGATCTCAGGATTAACAGATATGTATGATGGAACGATCGCAAAGATGATCAAGAGAAGCGAAGACGCCAAGAAGTTTGGAATCGAGATTGATTCCTTATGTGATCTTGTCTGTTTTGGAGTGTATCCGGTTGTGATCGGTTACTGTCTTGGAATGGATCAATGGTATGCAAGGATCATTTATATGTGTTATGTTTTAGGCGGAGTTATTCGCTTGGCATATTTTAATGTTACAGAAGAACAGCGTCAGGCACACAGCAGTTCCAGAAGAAAACATTATCAGGGACTGCCAATCACATCGGTTGCACTGATCATTCCGATCGTATATCAGCTTCGAAGATTCTTCCCAGAAGAATTTCCATACATATATGTTGCAATGTTAGCAGTGATCGCTTTCTTATTTGTATTTGATTTTAAAGTCTTTAAACCAGATAAGAAATGTATGCTTGCATTTGTAGTTATTGGAGCATTGATCGCAGTAAAGATGTTCTTACTGTAAGATGATAGGAGAATCGTAGATGAGATATGCCGATAGAGATGGGAATATTTACGAAGAAGAGAATGGGCAAGATCGTTTGCTTCATTGGATGTATACAACTATGGCAGGAGGAGCCAGTCTAAAAATATTAATCAGACCTTGGGTATCCAAACTAGGGGGAGCTTTCTTAAGTTCTCCCATCTCCAAATGTCTGATCAAAGGATTTGTCAAGAATAATCATATTGATATGAGTGAATATGAGAAGAAAAATTACAAATCTTATAATGAATTCTTCTCAAGAAAAATCAAAGAAGGAAAACGTCCATTTCCGGAAGATAAAACAATCTTAGGAAGTCCTTGCGACTGTAAAGTAAGTGTGTATCCGATCGAAGAAAAGACATCTTTTGTTGTAAAGGATACAAGATATACGTTGGATTCATTGATCAGAAACCGCAAGATCGCAAGACATTTTCAGGGTGGTTATGCCGTGATCTTACGTCTGACGGTAGATGATTATCATAGATACTGTTATTTTGATGATGGAATTAAGAGTGAGAATCATAGGATTGAGGGAGTGTATCATACCGTCAATCCGATCGCAAATGATCATGTGAGGATCTATAAAGAGAATACCAGAGAATATACATTGATGAAGACAAAACATTTTGGAGACGCACTCCAGATGGAAGTTGGAGCATTGATGGTCGGAAAGATTGTCAATCACGATGGAGCCGGATCGATGAGGCGTGGGATTGAGAAGGGATATTTTCAGTTTGGAGGTTCAACGATCATTTTATTATTAGAAAAGGATAAGGTTGAGATCAGAGAAGAACTGTTAGAACGTACCAAGAACCAGTGTGAGACAAAGATCAGGCAGGGTGAGATGATCGGAAAGGCATTGGTACGACCTTAAAATAAATATTGACAGAGTGGTCATATATGGCTATACTAAGTTCATAAGTTGAAGGAGCAACGAATTTTCGTTGCTCCTTTTTTGCATTTTAGAAATGAAAATAAGATCAGAGAGGAGAGATAGTATATGTTAAGTAAGATCATATCTGATGTGGATGCCTTTGTATGGGGACCAGTGATGCTGGTGCTTCTCGTGGGAACAGGAATCCTTTTAACAATTCGATGCAATTTCCTAACCTGGAGAAACCTTCCTTGGGCGATTAAAAAGACATTAAGTAAGGAATCCAGAGCAAAAAACAGAGGAGAGGGTGATGTATCACCATTTTCAGCATTGACAACAGCGCTGGCGGCAACGATCGGAACTGGAAATATCGTAGGAGTAGCGACAGCAATGGTTTCAGGAGGTGCTGGAGCATTGGTGTGGATGTGGATTTCTGCATGTTTTGGATTATCATCTAAATTTTCAGAATGTATGTTGGCGATCAAATACAGAGAAGTTAATGAAAAGGGCGAGATGTCCGGTGGACCAATGTATACAATGAAAAAGGCACTCAAGAACAAAAAGCTTGGAGCCGCACTTGGATGGCTGTTTGCATTATTTGCCGTGATCGCATCCTTTGGAATTGGAAATATGACACAGGGAAATTCAATTTCAACAGCAGTTCATGAGACATTTGGAGTATCGGTTAGTACAGTTGGAGCAGTGATCACCGTTTTAGCTTTACTGATCATCATCGGTGGAATAAAAACGATATCAAAAGTATCTTCTGTCGTAGTTCCAGTGATGGCAATCTTTTATGTGATCGCAGGTGTCATTGTCATTCTTGGGAATATCAGTAATCTTCCAGCAGGACTTTCCATGATCTTTCATATGGCATTTAGTGTGAAAGCGGTAGGAGGAGCTCTTTGTGGAAATATCGTTGCATCTATGATGAATGCAGCACGTTACGGAGTTGCCAGAGGATGTTTTTCAAATGAAGCTGGAATGGGATCTGCAGCGATCACAGCGGCAGCTGCAACAACAGACCATCCAGTTCGCCAGGCATATATCAATATGACAGGAACTTTTTGGGATACGATCGTTGTCTGTACGATCACAGGTCTTGCAATCGCAAGTTCCGGAATGCTTGGACAGATCGATCCAGCAACAGGGGAAATGTACATAGGATCAGCATTAACAATTGCAGCATTTTCTACGGTTCTTGGAAAAGTTGGAGGATATCTGGTAACAATCGGAATTGCGCTTTTCGCATTTTCAACAATTCTTGGATGGGAGTATCATGGAGAAAAGGCGTTTGAGTATCTGATGGGAACTCATAAGTTCAACATGATCTACCGAATTATCTTTTCTCTGGTAGCTTATGTCGGGGCAACACAGACATTGGAGCTTGTATGGAACTTCTCAGATATTGCAAATGCATTGATGGCAATTCCAAACTTGATCTGCATGCTGTTATTAAGCGGTGAGATCGCAAGAGATGTGAAAGAATTTCAGAAGACCATAGAAGAAGAGAAAGCGGGAAAATAGAAAATAAAGAAAAAGAAAGAGAACATCCTGATAAAATGAGAAGAAGGATGTTCTCTTATTTGTGTGTTTTAGAGTTTTTTTAGGAAAATTGTTATGCAGTTAAAATAGTTTCTATCAGAAATCTGCCATAAGTTTACAGATTTATGCTTCGTATGTGCAATGGAATCTCTTTTCAAATTCCGCGATCAATCCAGGACGGAAGTCCGGATGAGCGATAGAGATTAAGAGTTTTGCACGCTGTCTTAATGTTTTACCTTTCAGAGGTGCGATACCATATTCTGTAATGACATAATCAATATCATTACGAGAAGTTGTGACAGCTGCACCTTCATCGAGGAATGGAACGATCTTAGAGATTTTTCCATGTGCCGCAGTAGAAGGAAATGCCAGAATGGAGATTCCATGCGCTGCCATGGATGCACCACGGACAAAATCGACCTGGCCGCCAACACCACTGATCTGTTTTAGACCAACAGATTCAGAACAAGCCTGTCCCATAAGATCCACCTGAACACAGGAGTTGATACAGATGATATGATCATTCTTGGCAACAACGACAGGATCATTTGTGTAATCTGCAGGATACATGGCAACATCTTTGTTATGATCAACAAAATCATATAAACGTTTCGTACCCATTAAGAAATTTGCAACCATCTTGCCTGGTAAGAGCTGTTTTGCAGAACCATTGACAACGCCAGCTTCAACAAGTTCTACAACACCATCAGAGAACATCTCAGAGTGAATTCCAAGATTTTTTTTATCTTTCAGACAGAGAAGTACGGCATCTGGAATTGCACCGATTCCAAGCTGTAAGGTGTCTCCATCTTTGATCAAAGAGGCACAGTTTGCACCGATCGCTTTTTCCACATCACCTAATACGGCTGGTTTTAACTCAGGAAGAGGGGCAGAATGTTCTACAAAATAATCAATTTCAGAGACATCCATGAAACTGTCACCATAAGTATAAGGCATTTGGTCATTGACTTGTGCAATGACGATCTTCGCATTTTTTGCTGCACCTTTTGTATAATCAACAGAGACACCAAGGCTTACTTTTCCGTTCTCATCTGGAGGCGTTACCATGATAAGGGCAACATCAACAGGGAGTTCAGATTCAAATAAACGAGGAATCTCATAGAAGAAGCAAGGGGTATAATCACCACGGCCATCATTTACGGCTTTCTTTGTGTTTGCACCGACAAACAGTGCGTTATGATGAAAATGTCCTTCCATACCTTCCTGGCAATATTCATCTTTACCGAGAGAAACCATATGGCAGACTTCCACATTGTGGAACCATTCTTTATTTTCTGCCATAACGGTCATCAGGTAGGCAGGCTCCCCGACGGCATGACCAGTTACAACACGGCCGCCATCAGGAATATGTTTTAAGGCTTCTTCGGCAGAAGTCAGTTTTTGTTCATATATTGCTTTCCAGTCCATAAAAAGCCTCCCATTCTATTCATCAATCTTAGCAATGTTTTTAGCCAGTTTCTTCTTCATTCTCATATTACTCTGACGAGCGATCATGATTCTCTGAGCCTGAGGAGATCCAGCACCATGCATAGATTCTGTACGATATCCAACTGCAGCACTACCAAGTGTTAAGTTCTCGATCAGACGTAAGATACGCATACGATTTTCTGTGGATACATCAGCAACACCACGGAAGTATTTGTCGATGTAAGCACCAAGTTTTGGATCTTTCATATCTTTCTCAGATGGAGCTGTAACCATTAATCCACCAGCGATATCTTCTGCAAGACGGGCAATCTCATAAGGGAAACGAGTGACATTCTGTTTACATACATTTGCAAGAAGAAGGTCAATTAAGTAGTTTCCTGATTTTGTAGGAGTACCCTCTGCAGAACAGGCGATACCACAGCAGTATAATGTTTCATTTAAGTGAGTCATCTCGATCAGTTTATCTTTGATATGAGAAGCTCTCTGCGCACCATTGTATTCAGCAGCAACAGCAGCAGCACCGATCAGTACGTCACCTACACCAACTTTACATCCACCATAAGACTGTCTGTGATATCCAGCGAAACGTTCAACTAAGACTCCAGCAAATTCATTTTCACCATTTAAGAAGATACGGTCATTTGGTACGAAAACGTTATCAAATACAACCAAAGCTTCCATTCCACCGAATTCAGAGTTACCAACATCAATCTGAGATCCTTCTAACTTACGAGTATCACAAGACTGACGACCAACGATCATGAAGATTCCTTCTGTGTCTGTAGGAACAGCAAAAGATACTGCGTAATCTTTGTCATCCTCACCCATAGCGATCGTAGGCATTACGATAACTTCATGAGAGTTGATGATACCAGTCTGATGAGCTTTCGCTCCACGAACAACGATTCCATCCGGTCTTCTCTCAACAACATGAAGATAAAGATCAGGATCAGCCTGTGCATGAGGAGCTAGGGAACGATCTCCTTTAGGGTCAGTCATCGCACCATCGACGGTTAAGTCATTTTCTTGTACATATTTTAAGAAGTTTAAGAAGTTTTCATGATAGTTTGTTCCATGAGCTTCATCTGTATCATATGTAGTACTAAATACAGAGTTAAATGCATCCATACCTACACATCTTTGGAAACATGCGGCTGTTTTCTGTCCACACAGACGCTGCATTTTTACCTTTTTAATTAAGTCTGCGCTGCTTTCATGAATGTGAGTAAAACGATTGACTTTTTTCCCTGTATATGGAGAAGTTGCAGTCATCAGATCTTCGTATTCAGGATCCTGTGCAAGATCATAAGTCATTTTTACTGAATTTAAAGATGGACGAAGAATTGGGTCATCTACAGGGTTTTCGATCTTCTTTCCGAACATATACACCTGAAGATTTAATTTTCTCATACTTTCTACATATTCGTTTCCTGTCATTAATGCCATAGTTTTGTTCCTTCCTTTCCGTATAACATAAATTTTTTCTTGATGCCCTTATAAGAAGCAAGGGGTGTGCCAGCTTTTGAAAAAATGGGAAAAAACCACGAAAAAAGAAGAAAATAAATTTGTGAAAACAAAATATTGAAAAAAAGGCGAAGAAAACTGTTTCAAAAATGCAAAATAGCAACAAATGATTGTTTTGAAAATGAAACAATGCTCTTATTGATTCATTTTCAAAACAAGCAAATGGGAAACAGTATACAGGAAGACAAGAAAACAGTCCTTTTATATAGAAGAAATAAAGTGGCACAGTATTTGCTATATATAAGATAAGAGATGATAAAGGAGGAAACCAATGATGTTAGAAAAGATTGAAAAAGTATTAGAGGAAGATGTAAGACCAAAATTATTGGCACATGAAGGAGATGTGGAGATCAGGGAATTTAAAGAGGGAATCTTAAAAGTAAAGTTATTAGGACATTGCTCTGGCTGTCCATCAGCAATCGTTACAACCGAAGAGATCATTGCAGAGACAGTGAAAGAAAAGATTCCAGAAGTAAAAGATGTCGTTTTGGTACAGGAGGTCAGCGATGATCTGATTGATATGGCAAAGAAACTGTTAAATCACACGCATACAGAACAACAGGTGAGATCATGAAAGTCGGAGTAAAGTTCTGTGGTGGATGCAATCCAAGATATGACAGAGGTGCCTGCCTAAGAAAGATAAGAGAGCAGCTAAATGATGTCATATGGGTCACAGGAAAACAAGATGAAATCTGTGATTATTGGTTATTGATCTGTGGCTGCCAGAGAGGATGTATAAGATCCGAAGATTTCACAGCAAGTAAAAAAATTCTGAAATTAGAAAGTCCGATGGATTTTATGAAAGCAAAGCAATTGATCCAGGATTTTATGGAAGAAGAAAGTAACGATAAAATAAAAATAGTCTATCTAAAAGAACAGGCGTCTATGAAAAAGGTTATTACAGCACAGGATATTATAGATTTTGCAAAGACAACTCTGGACTATAACAAAATGCATACAGATCCAGTCTTTTGTGAAGATACAAAGTTTAAACGTCCGATAGCCCATGGAATGTTATCCCTAAGCCTTCTTTCATCCGTGATGGGAATGAAACTGCCGGGAAATGGAACGGTGCTGATGGGCTGCAGCTCCAAATTTGTAAATCCAGTTTTTATTGGAGATGAGTTAACAGCAACAGTGATATTAACAAAATGCAGGGATTTTGGAGAATATTATATCGCAGAACTGGAAGGGACAGTTATAAACCAAAATAATGAAGTGGTGACAACAATGACAGCGAATCAGATGATGAGCAAGCAGTTTTTTAAATTAGAGAGTTAAGGAGAAATTATTATGACAAATTTAGAAAAATACAACAAAGCATTTAAAAGAATCTTAAAAAAAGAAGGAGAAGAATTAAAAGACCTTCGTTACAGAGGGATCCCAGCATGGGATTCCATGGGACATATGAATCTGATGGGAGAATTGGAAGAATTTTTTGATATTATGTTGGATACGCAGGATGTTCTTGCATTTACAACTTATGAAAAGGGGAAAGAAATTTTGGCAAAATACGGAGTAGAGATTGAAAAAGAAGAATAAAGGAGCTACATTATGGCAGCATTTCTTGTATCGATCGATCCATTGACAGACAGCAATTGTTATCTGATGGAAGAAGAAGGACATGTACTGATCATTGATCCGAATCGAAAAGAAAAGATTACAGAAATTATAAAAGAACACCAATGGATCATAGATTATGTCATACTGACACACGAGCATTGTGATCATATGCAAGGATTGAATGATCTAAGAGAAAATTATAAGTTTCCAGTGATCGCACAGGAAAAATGCAGTAAAAATCTTGGAAACAGAGTCAAAAATATGAGTGCGATGATGGAAACCTATTTATATTTTAAAAATGGGGAAAAAGAGATCATATCATATGCCCCATTTGTTTGTGAACCTGCCGAGATCACATTTGACAATATCTATGAGTTTATATGGAAGGAGCACAAATTTCAATTAAAGTCAGTTCCAGGACATACCGCAGGAAGTATCAGTATTTTCATGGATGAGATTTATTTATTTTCAGGAGATTATCTGTTGCCATCAGGGGAAGATTCAACTATTTTCCCAGGGGGAAGCAAAGAAGATTATGAAACTTATGCGAAACCATGGATACAGAGCCTAAAAGAAGGATTACATATTTATCCAGGACATGGAGAAGATTATATTTTGACAAAGTAAGCAGATAAAGATCAGAGAAAGGAGGAAAAACAGATGGATTATGATGAATTACTAAATCAGCCGCCGTTTGGGATCGATCAGCAGACTAAAGAAGCATGGTACTGTGAATTGTTTGAAAAACTTACAAAGGAACATAAAAAAAGATGCAAAAAATATGAGTATTTTTTAGAAGCTTTTGATCATAAAGAAACATTTAAGACAATTGAAGAAATCCCGATGCTTCCAGTTGGCCTTTTTAAGAAGCAAGAGTTAAAAAGTATCAAGGAGGAAGACATATTTAAGACGATCACATCATCTGGAACAAGTGATCAGCAGGTATCAAAAATTTATCTGGATCAAAAAAATGCAGCTGATCAGCAAAGAACATTGGCAAAGATCATGGAAGAAGTGATCGGGAAAAAGAGAGTTCCCATGCTTATCATGGATTCTCCAAATGTATTCAAAGACCGAAAAATGTTTTCTGCAAGAGGTGCAGGAATCCTTGGATTTTCCATCCTTTCAAGCCGAAGACAATTTGCTTTCGATCAGGATATGAATCTGGATATCAAAGGGATCGAAGCTTTTTTAAAAAAATATCATGAAGGTCCGATCTTAATCTTTGGATTTACCTATATGATCTGGGAATATTTTTACAAAACATTGAAAAAAAACAATCAGCACATGGATCTTAGCAGAGGAATTCTCATTCATGGTGGTGGATGGAAAAAGATGCAAAAGGAAGCTGTATCACAAAAAAAATATAAAGAAGAAATCTGGAAAGTAAGCGGCATACAAAAAATTTACGATTATTATGGAATGGCAGAACAGATAGGATGCATTTATCTTGAATGCGATGAGGGACATCTTCATGCAAGTACATTTTCTGATATTCTGATCCGTGATATGAAAGATTTTTCAGTCTGTGAAATTGGAAAAGAAGGATGTATTGAAGTGTTATCACCAGCAGCAACAGCCTATCCTGGACATGCCATTCTTACAGAAGATCAGGGGATTTTATTAGGTATTGATGACTGCCCATGTGGAAGAAAAGGAAAGTATTTTCAAGTGACAGGAAGAATGAAACATACAGAAATCAGGGGGTGCAGTGATACTTATGGAGCGTGAAAAGATAGAAAATAAGATCACAAGGCTTGCAGGCGGATGGAAATTTGATGAAATCAAAACAAGGCAGCCATTTGATCAGAATGTTATGGAATTTTTAGAGGAGCTGTCAAAAGAAATTTGTATGAATGAAAAGACAGCAGTATCCATAGAAGCAAGATCATTCGCATTCTGGTGTAGAAAGAATCATCTGATCCGGTGGAAAGTGGAAAGAAAAAATGGTGAATATCCACGAGGAATTGGAATGATCTTTCACATTGCACCATCCAACATTCCGTTATTATTTGCTTACAGCATGGTGTTTGGAATGCTTTCTGGAAATGGAAATGTGATCAGAATATCACAAAGAACAGTAGGGGAGTCCAAAGACCTTTGTGAAGTGATCGATCAAGTGATGAGAAAAGATAAATATAAAGATATTTATGAAAGTCAGCTGATCATGACTTATGAAAAAGACGATGAGATCACAAAAGAGATTTCACAAATATGTGATGGAAGAGTTATCTGGGGTGGGGATGAAACAGTTCAGAAAATGAGACAATATCCATTAAAAATAGGTGCTGCAGAACTTACATTTCCGGATCGAAATTCGATCGCTGTATTTGATCTTGTTTATATGAAGCAGGCCAGTTATCGGGAAAAAGAAGATTTAGCATATCGTTTTTATAATGATACACTCCTTATGGACCAAAATGCATGTTCAAGTCCAAGGCTGATTTACTGGCTCAATGAAACGGAGATTTTAGAGGATGAAAGTAATAAGATAAAAAAAGAATGGTGGGATATATTTTCGAAGATAAGCAAAATATATGATCTGTCTCCGTGGAAAGTCAGTAAAAAATATGAACAAATATGTAGTGAGGTCATGGAATTTCATGAGATTTCTAAGGTTACAAAATATGGAGAAAATCTGATTTATGTAAGCCAGATGAAAGATATACCAGAGAAAACAAGTCATTATCAAGGGAAATTTGGCTGTTTTTATGAGTATGAAATAAAAAATCTAAATAAGTTATGTAAGATTCTGGACCGAAAAGTTCAGACGATCGTATACGAAGGAATTGATCCCGAAGAGCTGGCAGCAGAGATCATAAGAGCAGGAGTTAAAGGAGCGGACCGAATCGTAAAAGCAGGAAGTGCATTAGAACTTGACAGAATCTGGGATGGAAAAGATGTCATAGCAAGTTTATCAAGAATCATACAAATAAAATAGGAGGCGGATTCATATGTATTTTTGGGAGACAAAAGAAGAATATTATGACAGAGTGTTTTTGTTATCTGATCAAGGAGAATCGGTAACATACCAGAAAAAAGACGAGATATGTGAAAGAATGCAAAAAGAGATCAAACAAGGAGAACTTGCATTTATTTTGTGCAGGAATACCATTGGATCTGTGCTTTCTTATTTTGCATGTTTAAAAAACAGAACAATTCCTCTTTTATTAGATGCCAAAATGGATTATGATATGATTAAGAATTTAATAAAAGAATACGAACCGGATGCATTATTTTATCCGAAGGATCAGGAAGAGTTATGGAAAGAATTTGGACAAAAGAGTATGTTTGATGAGCATGGATATTGTATCAGACATCAGCAAAAGGAAGAACCAACGAAGATTTACAAAGATCTGGCATTATTACTTACAACGTCAGGAAGTACCGGAAGTCCAAAGCTTGTTCGGCAAAGTTATCAAAATATCCAGTCGAATGCGGATTCAATTGCCAAGTATTTGCATTTAGATGAAAACGAACGTCCGATCACGACACTTCCAATGCATTATACATACGGACTATCAATCATCAACAGTCATGCATTATGTGGAGCAACGATCCTCCTTACGGAACATGGATTGTTTGAGCAGGAATTTTGGGATTTTCTGAAAAAAGAGAAAGCGACATCTTTTGGAGGCGTGCCATACACCTATGAGATGTTAAAGAGATTGAGATTCTTTGATATGGTTCTTCCGGATTTAAAAACGATGACTCAGGCAGGAGGGAAACTTGCAAAACATCTGCATCAGGAATTTGCTCAGTATGCAAAAGATACAGGGAAAGAGTTTATCGTCATGTATGGACAGACAGAAGCAACCGCAAGAATGAGCTATCTTCCAGCGAAAGATTCCATAAGGAAAGCAGGAAGTATCGGGATTGCGATTCCTGGAGGAAGAATGGAGATCGAGGATGGAGAACTTGTCTATTATGGAGAGAATGTAACGCTGGGATATGCACAGAACAAAGAAGATCTTATCAAAGGCGACGAACGCGGAGGAAGATTAAAGACTGGAGATATGGCAAGAGTTGATGAAGAAGGATATTATTACATTGTTGGGAGAAAGAAACGTTTTTTAAAAGTCCTTGGAAATCGCATCAATCTTGATGAAGTTGAACAGATTTTAAAGGCTAGATATAAAGAATGTGAGCTTGCATGTGCAGGAATTGACGATCATCTTTATATCTATGTGGAAGAGGAAAATGCACCAGACAAAGAAGAGATCATATCCTTTATCTCAGAAAAAACAGGATTAAATCCAGGCGTATTCGAAGTGTTTTATATCGATCATATTCCAGTCAGTGAATCTGGAAAAATAAAATACAAAGACTTGGAGGATGTAGAAAATGTCATATGAAATGAAGCTGGAACAAGGCTTATCACAGCAATTAAATCAGTTTCAGATGCAATCATTAAATATTTTATCATTTGATAATTACGAATTAGAGAAGTTTTTACAAGAGGAATATGCAGAAAATCCATTGATGGAACATAAGGAATCTGGAAAGGAATTCTTTACATTGCATGGAAATGCAGGAGGATATCAGGATATTGAACAAAGTGATATTGAAGATAAGAAAATCGAAGATCCAGAAGCTTTCTTTATGGAACAGTTAAATGCAAAAGATTATACAAAGAAAGAGTGGAATGTCATGAAATACATGGCACAATGCCTGGAGGAATCCGGGCTTTTGCTCGTTTCCACAAAAGAAATCAGTCACAAGTTTGGAATTGAAGAAAAAGATTGTGAAAGGCTTTTAGATGATCTCAAACAATTAGAACCAGCAGGTGTATTTGCAGGAAGTTTATCTGAATGTCTGCTGCTTCAGTTAGAAAGAGAGGGAAGCTTAAATGATGATTTAAGATATATTGTAGAAAATAGCCTCGAAGATATCGCAATGGGACATTTATCGACGGTTTCAAGAGCACTTGATATTAAGACATCACAGGTAAGAAAGTATATTTTTGAGATTCAAAGATTAAATCCAAGGCCGTTAAGTGGATATACAGGGGGAACCGATCAGTATATCATCCCAGATATTTTAATGGAAAAAGACGGAGAAGAACTAAAGATTCGTTTAAATGATGATTGGATCGGGGATTATTCGATCAATGACTATTATGTCAAAATGATGGAACAGGCAGAAGACTCTGAGCTAAAAGAATATTTCCGAAAGAAATATGAGAGATGTCGTTTTATCATTACAAGCATTGAACAAAGAAGAGAGACGATGCTTAAGATTTCAAATGCAATCCTAGATCGTCAGAGAGAATATTTTATGAACCATAAGCAGTTAAAACCAATGACCATGCAAAATATAGCAGATGATATTGAAATGCATGTATCAACGGTAAGTCGCGCAGTCAAAGGAAAGTATATTCAATATCCAGGTGGAACGATCGGAATGAGAGACATTTTTAATAATACACAGACATTTGGAGACCAAAATTCGACGACAGAAGAGATCAAGGAAGAGATAAAACGGCTTGTGAAAGAAGAAGATAAGAAAAAACCATTAAGTGACAGTAAGATCGTAAGTTTGTTAGAAGAAAAGAATATGAAGATTTCAAGAAGAACCGTAGCAAAATATCGTGCACAGCTTGGAATTGCAGGAACGACGCAGCGAAAAGAAATATGATAAATAAAGAAGTAAAACAAAAAGAGTGGAATCAAACAATATATCAGATTCCACTCTTTCCTTATGTAAGAGGTATGAATAAGGAAGAAAATTATGCTTTTTCTTCGCTTGATTCTGCGGTTGTTGCTGGATTCTTGAAGCTACCATTTAACAAGATATAAACAACAATACCGATGAGCAATCCCCAGCTGGCGCCTTTGATCGCAAGGATCGCAGCCATAACACCGGCAATTCCACGTTCCATATCCGTTTTGATCATTCCAAGCCCAATCTTGCAGCATACATAACCCTGAACGATCAGTGTTAAGGAAAGTGCAGCAGGAAGGATTGGCTGTACAAAGGATGCAACAGGTACCAGTGCAACACAGATAAATGTCATCCAACGGAAAGTACCAATTCCACCGAATAAAGAATCCATAGATTCGCGTCCTTCTTTGTAACGTTCAGAAACGGCAGCTGTAACAGCAGCCCAGAGTGGACCAGACAGTACAACATAAGGACAGACAAGACCTTCGATCAGGTTACGGATCGCACTGATGATATTGGAACGGTTTGCATTGAAATCAACTTTTTCATCCTGACGAACCTGATCAGCTTCACGGATCAACTCTTCACTGGATACGAAATCACCGAATGCGATGATATAAACAGCAATGGCTGTTGGGATAACAGAGATAAACGTTGATAATGTTGGAAATCCAATGGAAAATGGACTCAATGTATGAATAATCTGTCCGATTTCAGGTACTTTGATAATAGAACCAAGTACAAGATTTGGAGCAGGAAGTTCCCCGGAAACAGGTCCAATGATAACAGCGATAATGATCGCAGGCAGCATACCAAAATTACCGATCACATGCCATAGTTTACTGTTATCTTTCATTTTTCGAAATAATAATGAAAATAACATAAAATAAGCAAGTAAAGCTCCGATACCAACAGTGATCGGATATTTTCCAAAACGCCCGCCATCTTGAAATTCTCCCATGATCGCTGAGAAACCAGCACCAAGCAGGATACCAGCTTTGATCGCATTTGGAATCAGTCCAATGATCTTACCAGCCATTCCAGAAATACCCATGATCAGGAAAATAAGTCCTACAACTAATTGTAAAGCAATGAGTGCTTTCACACGTTCGGGTCCTTGTTGTGATTGTGTTAAAAATGCAGAAACCAATGGTACGGCTGGAGTGATCCATCCAGGTACAACCGGATCTCCAAGTAAAGAATGCAAGTTGTAAAGTAATCCATTGATGATAACCATACTCCATGCAATCTCATAAGGAACACCTAAAATCTGTTCTAAGATTGGAATTGCTCCAAGGCATGTTGCACACATAAGAATTGCCTGAAGACATTCGGAGATTTCCCAACGGTAGTGGATAAATGGGAGTCTGATCTTAAAAATGCCAGCAGGGATATATGGTTGTTCTGTGCCATCTTTTCTTTTTAAAGCCATATTTTTTCTTCCTCCTTTAAGTAAGATTTTATAGTAATGATATTAATATAAGAAGCAAGCAGTGTGCCAACTGTAAAATGTTGAAATATTGTTAAAATATTCTCAACTATCTTGATTTTTTGATAAAAATGTTTAAAATTGAAACCGAGGAGGAATCAAAAATGCAACATGTTGCATAAATGACACAAGGAAAGTTGCAAAATGGAGGATGGGTATTATGCAGGAAAAAACGATTTTTCGGACACTGGAAGAGACAAAAAAACATTTGGAGATGATCATAGAGAATTCGTTTGATGGAATTTATATCACAGATGGAAATGCTAATACGGTGATGATCAATCATGCCTATGAACAGATCACGGGCCTTAGTAAAAAAGAAGTGTTTGGAAAGAATATGAAGAAACTAGTTGGAACAGGGACCATTTCTCAGTCAGGTTCTTTAAAAGCGATCAAAGAGCGAAGGACAGTCACTTTAATGCAGGAATTTAAAACAGGGAAGAAAGCAATGATCACAAGCACTCCTGTATTTGATGAAACAGGGGAAGTTGATATGGTTGTTACGAATGTAAGAGATCTTACAGAAATTTACCGACTCAAAGAAAGGGTAGAAGAACAAGAGCAAGAAGAAGAAAAATTAAGGAGAAATCTAGAACATGTCCAGCAGTGTCTTGTGACAGAAAATATGATCGCACAAGATAAGAATACATTGGAGGCAGTCTTACTTTCTGGAAAAGTTGCGCCGCTTGATGCAACCGTGATGCTGCTTGGAGAGACAGGGGTTGGAAAGGAAGTATTTGCAAAACATATTTATCAAAACAGCAGCAGGAAAGGAGAAAATTTTATCAAAGTAAACTGCGGTGCGATTCCAGAAAATCTTATTGAGAGTGAACTTTTTGGATACGAAAAAGGTGCATTTACTGGAGCAAACAGAAATGGGAAGATGGGATTATTCGAGTTGGCAGATAAAGGAACAATCTTCTTAGATGAGATCGGGGAGTTGCCGCTTTCTATGCAAGTAAAATTATTACGAGCGATTCAGGAGAGAGAGATTGAACGAATTGGAGGAACAAAACCGATTCCAATCGATGTGCGTATCATCGCAGCAACAAATCGTAATCTGGAAAAGATGATGAAAGAAGGAACTTTCCGTGAAGATCTTTATTATCGATTGATGGTATTCCCAATTCAGATCCCTCCACTAAGACAGAGAAAAGACGATATTGCCCCACTTGCTGAATTTTTCTTAAGTCAGTTTAATAAAAAATATAATTTCCGCAAGAAGTTCTCGGAAAGCAGCATATGTGTGTTAAATGAATATGCATGGCCGGGAAATATCAGAGAATTAAAGAATATCGTTGAGAGAGCGATCATTATAAGCAGTAGTGATGTGATCGATCCAGATGTCTTGCCGATTGGAGAAACAAGACAGATGAAAGCAGCGAAAACAAGTAGGAAACCAGTCACAGATCTTCAAAAAGAACTACAGGAGATTGAGGCAGGATATATGGAAGAAGCATATGAGAAGTATGGAAATGTCAGAGATGCAGCCAAAAGCTTAGGGATGAATGCATCGACATTTGTAAGAAAACGAAAAAAATACAAACAGGAATGAAGGGTTATAAGATTTAAGGAGGGATAAGAGTGATTTATCATTTTGGAGAATACAAAAGAAATCAGTTGTTTGAAGAAAATGGGCATCCCAAAATACATCACATCAGTCTTCTGGAACTAAATAAGGAGGAGGCATCATGTCAGGGAGTGCATGCTCATAATGATCGAGTTGAAATTTTGTATATATTAGAAGGGGAAGGATATCATACGATTGGTAAAAATACTTATGAAACAAAAACAGGAGATCTTTTAATTATCAATGAAGGAATTTTACATGAGGAAAGAGTTCGAGGAGAAAAGCCTTTGAAATATTGTGTGTGTGCGGTTACTGATATGCAGATCTGTGGAAAAAAGAAAAACCACATTATATCGCGATTACAGCAACCAATCATAAAAACAGGGCAGGAAAATATATTTTTAAATAATATTTACCAATTGCTCATTAATGAAAGTCTGTCGGAAGATCCATTAAAAAACGAAATCTGTTCGATGTTGTCGGAAGTTTTGATCGGGAAGATTTTAGATTATTTTGAAACTCACAAAGATAGCGTTAAGATAGATACGGAAATGATGGAAGAAACAGAAAATGACATTGTAACGAATGTCTGTATGTATCTGGATCAAAATTTTAAAGAAAAAATATCGCTGACAGAGATTGCGAGACAGGCATGTGTAAGCCCATGGTATCTTGAGAGAATCTTTAAGAAAAACACAGGAAGTTCCGTAACACAATATATGATCGATCGAAGATTAGGTTATGCACAAAATCTTTTGAGAGATACGGCAAAATCTATTTCAGTTATTGCAGAAGAAGCTGGTTATGATAATCCAAGCTATTTCAGTCAGTTGTTTAAGAAGAAATTTGGATGTAACCCAGGAGCATATCGAAAAAAAATAAAAAAACATAGTGGTTGAGAGCAAGATAACAACATTTTTAACAAAAAATTTTTTTGAGGAGAGTAAAAAAAACCGGAAAACCGTCATTTTATCAATTTAGAAGTTGTCAAGAATCTTGATTGTATTTATATTGATACAACGTTATCATAATAATGTAAAAGATATACATGACAGAAAGGATGAAAAACGATGGTACAGTGTTTTGTTGAAAATAAAAAAAGTAAAAGTTATTATGAAGAAAAAAAGCCAGAGCTTTTATATGTCAGTCGTGTTGGAATGAAAGATTGTGAACATCCAAGGATCATGCATGCACACAAAGATTTTGTGGAATTAATACTGATTCGAGAGGGAAATGGTTTTTTTAATATAAATGGAATCAATTATCACGTAGAAAAAGGGGATTTGATCATATTAAATAGTGGTATGATCCATGATGAATATGGAGATGAAGTTGCACATTATGCATGTGCAGTTGCAGGAATCCAGAAAGATGGATTCAGAGAAGATGCTTTGATCAAAGACAGCCAAGTACCAGTCATTAAGACTAGTAAATTCTATGGAGCAATGGAAGGAATTATGGCACAGATGTTTTATATGCTCTGTGGAAATGTTCCAGGAGCAGAAGTCTGTTGTGGATATTTGTTAGAAGCATTATTAAAGCAGGTAGAGATGATAGTTGATGAAAGTATAGCATATGTAGAAGAAGAACAAAATGACCGCTATATACTGGCAAAGCAGATCAGACAATATATTGATGAGAATTATATGAATGATATTAGTTTGAAAACGATCTCAGAGGAGTTACATATCAGTTTATATTATCTATCTCATATATTTAAAGAATTTTATGGATATTCTCCAATGAAGTATGTGATCAGAAGAAGGATTGGAGAAGCGCAGTCCTTGTTGATCAGTACCGATCTTACGGTTACGAGGATTGCGATGATCGTAGGGTGTGATAATCCCAATCATTTTAATACGATCTTTTCTAAAAATGTTGGAATATCACCAAGAAATTATCGACTGGTCTATCAGGCAAAGGAAAAAGAAAGTTTATCATATACGGTAATGTAATAAAAAGATGGTATGAATTTTATTTCATGCCATCTTTTTTTGCAATGATACGGATGTCCAAATACAGAATCTTTGTTGAAAATAAAATAGGTGAGCAAAATAATGAAGAATTTCAAAAAAAGAGTGTAAAAAGCACGAAAAACCATAAATTTATACAACAAGAATCTGAATGTAAGCAATTATGATTCGGCCTATAATAAAGCCATCATAAAGAAAGAGCAATTAAAAAGAGCAAAATGAAATGGCTGAAAGGAGAAAAAATGAAAAAGATTAAAATGACAGTAGGTCAGGCAGTTGTAAAATTTTTAAATCAGCAGTATGTGGAGATGGACGGAGAGGTAACTTCTTTTGTTGATGGAATGTTTACGATCTTTGGACATGGAATGGTTGTAGGTCTTGGACAGGCATTGGATGAAGATCCTGGAAGACTTCGTGTTTATCAAGGAAGAAATGAACAGGGAATGGCACATGCAGCGATTTCTTATGCAAAACAAAATAATAGAAGAAAGATCATTGCATGTACATCTTCTATTGGACCAGGAGCTGCAAACATGGTAACAGCAGCACTGACAGCTTCTATTAACCACATTCCATTATTGTTATTCCCATCAGACAGTTTCGCAACAAGACAGCCTGATCCAGTATTACAGCAGATGGAAGTAAGCAGCGATCTTTCAATCACAGCAAGTGATTGCTTTAAACCAGTTGCAAAATACTGGGATCGCATTACACGTCCAGAACAGTTGATGACAGCATTGATCAATGCAATGAGAGTATTAACAGATACCGCAGATTGTGGAACAGCAGTTATCTCACTTCCTCAGGATGTACAGGGAGAAAGTTTTGAATATCCAGAATCCTTCTTCCAGAAACGAGTACATCATATTTCAAGAAGGTGTGCAGATGAGTATGAAATCGAGAAAGCAGTAGAAATGATCATGGCAGCAAAGAAACCACTTGTAATCTCAGGTGGAGGAGTTCGTTATTCAGAAGCAGGAGAAACAGTGATGGATTTCTGCAGCCAGTTTAACATTCCAGTATCTCAGACACAGGCTGGACATTCTGCATTACCAGATTCTTATGAATTAAGTGTTGGTGGAGTTGGAGTTACAGGTGGACTTGCAGCCAATCTCCTGGCAAAAGATGCAGACCTTGTGATCGGAATCGGAACAAGATTTAACGATTTTGTTACAGGATCTAAATGGGTATTATTCAGAAATCCAGATGTTAAGGTTTTAGCAATCAATACATCAGAATTCCATGCAGAAAAAGTAGATGCAACAAGATGTGTTGGAGATGCAAAAGTAACGTTAGAAGAAATTATAAAACGCTTAAAAGAAAAAGGATATCAGAGTGAATATACAACAGAGATCAAAGAGATTAAAGATAAATGGGAAAAAGAGCGTTTATCCGTATTAAGTGTAGAATACAGTGGAGAAGATTTTGTACCATGTGTACCATCTTGGACGCCAGAGATCATGAATGATTATCTTCGTGATATCGGAGGAACGATCACAGAATCAAATGGTGTTGGAATCATCAGAGAAGAGATTGATGATGATGCGATCGTAGTTGCAGCAGCAGGATCTCTTCCAGCAGATTTAGAGAGATTATGGGTAACAGATGTCAAAGATACATATAACATGGAATATGGGGCATCTTGCATGGGATATGAAATTGCAGGTGCATTAGGATCCAAACTTGCAGCACCAGATCAGGAAGTATATGCATTAGTAGGAGATGGATCTTTCTTAATGTTGAACTCAGAAATCGCAACAGCAATTCAGGAAAAACAAAAGATCACAGTTATCGTATTTGATAACACAGCATTTGGATGTATCAACAATCTTCAGATGGGAAATGGTGTTGGAAGTCTTGCAACAGAAATGCGTTACAGAAATGAAGAAACAGGAAAACTGGATGGAAATTATGTATACACAGACTTCGCCAAGATCGGAGAAGGTTATGGAATGAAACCATTTAGTGCGAAGACATCAGAAGAATTAAGAGAAGCGATCCGTGCAGCGAAGAAAGAAGAAGTAAGTTGTATCATTGATGCAAAAGTCCTTCCAAAAACAATGGCAGAAGGTTATGAATCATGGTGGCATATCGGAGTCGCATCTACATCAAAATCTGAAAAAGTACAGGAAGCAAGAAAGAGAATTGATGACAAACTGGCAGAAGCAAGAATGTACTAAAATGTAAGGAATCATATATATGAAATAGAAAGAAGGAATTGGTGAAATGAAATATACAAGTAAGAAACCGTTCGAAAAGGGATATAACGAGATGATCTCCGAAGTTGAACATCCAGAAATGATGGGGCTTGAATATGGTGTTGTAGCTATGGAGTCTGGTGATGTGATGAACTTTGACTATGCACAGGAAGTAGTTTATGATCTCTTGTTTGGAGAGATTACATTTAACTGGGATGGAAATATGGAAACAGTCAATCGAGGCGACTGTTTCCATGAGGGAGCGATCTTGCTGCATGTACCAGAAAATACAAAAGTAACGATCACATGCCATTCAGAGAAAGCAGAGATCGCAGTATGCCGCACAGAAAATAAGAAAACTTTTGAAGCAAGATTATTAAAACCAGAAGACTGTTTATGTGCAAATGAAGAACGAGGAGCAGGACAGATGAATGAATGCTCAACAAGAATGGTAAGAACATTCTTTGACAGATCCAATTGTCCTGAGACAAACTTCTTTATTGGGGAAGTCGTTCATTTCCCAGGGAAATGGTCATCCTATCCACCTCATCAGCATGTAGAACCAGAAATGTATTATTATAAATTCCTTCCAGAGAATGGATATGGATTAGCAGAATTTGGTGATGATGCATACAAAGTAAAGAATAATGATCTGACAGGAATGCCATGTAATGTGACACATTCACAGGCAGCAGCACCAGGATACGCAGAATATTATTTATGGTGTATCCGTCTGCAGGATGATAAAGATATTGTGACAACTGTTGTAAAAGAACACGAGTGGGTAACAGAGAAAGATGCAAAATATTTCCCTGATATCTGATAGATGTCCCCAAAAGAAAACTGGATGAGAGGTGAAAAAGTGATTCGTGATAAGAAATTTTACAAATTTTTCATGACTTTAGTTGTTTCGTTGGCGTTTCAGAATTTACTGGTCTACGGTGTGAACTTTGCAGATAATTTAATGCTTGGTGCATACAGTGAAAAGGCATTATCAGGATCCGCTTTATGTAACCAGATTCAGTTTCTTTTGCAGATGCTGGTTGTCGGGGCAGGCGAGGGGGCCGTTGTCCTCGGCAGTCAGTATTGGGGCAAAAAACAGTATGAACCGATCGTTCATATTATAGGGGTTACATTAAGATTCGGAGTAGGGATTGCAGCAATTTTATTTTTGATCGTATTTGTGGCACCAGATCAGGTTTTAAATTTATTGACCGATGATCAGACAGTGATTTTGGAGGGAGTAAAGTATTTAAGGATTATTTGTTTTACATATATCATATTTACGGCAACCAATATTTTGACGGCTTCGTTAAGAGCAATAGGGATTGTTGCGATCGGGTATATGATATCAGCCTCCACATTGGTGATCAATATTTGTTTAAATTCATGTCTGATCTATGGAAGATTTGGTTGTCCTCAATTAGGAATCAAAGGTGCCGCATATGCAACTTTAGTATCAAGATGCGTAGAACTGATCATTGTGATATTTTATCTGAAATACAGAGAACATAAATTAAATATTACATTAAAGAAACTGATCAAGATTGACAGATCTTATTGTAAAGACTATATCAAAGTGTCCCTTCCTGTTCTTTTAAATCAGGCTCAGTGGGGAGTGGCACAAATGATACAGACAGCGATCCTTGGTCATTTAGGAGCTGCGGCAATCGCAGCCAATTCGATCGCAGTCATGGTATTTCAGGTACTTTCGGTTGTGGCATATGGAGCAGCAAGCGCAGCCGGGATCACAGTTGGAAAGACAATTGGTGAGAATAATCTTGAGAAACTACATGAGATTGTAACCTCATTACAAGTGATTTTTCTTGGAATCGGAATCATATCAGGATGTTTGATCTATATGGTAAGTACTCCGATCCTCCAAGTTTATCATATATCAATGAAGGCTCAGATTCTTGCAAAACAATTTATGTGCGTACTGGCAGTAACGACTGTTGGAACTTCCTATCAGATGGCCTGTGATAATGGAATCATCAGAGGGGGTGGAGATACATCTTTTAGTATGAAAATGAATCTGATCAGTATGTGGGGAATCATAGTTCCATGTTCATGCATTGCAGCCTTTGTATTAAAAATGCCGCCAATCATAGTATTTGCCATATTAAAATCAGACCAGATCTATAAGACGATTCCAGTAGTGATACATTTAAGAAAGTGGAACTGGGTGAAAAAAGTGACAAGAGTGGAGGCAGAGATAGTTTAGTGTAAAGGAAAGGCATGTACAATGGTGTATATGTCTTTTCCTATGTAATAGGAAACAGGAGGAAATAGTAAATGCTAGATCATACGATTATTACGATTAGCAGGCAGTATGGAAGTGGAGGACGCGAAGTATGTAAGATTTTGTCGCAGAAATTAAACATTCCATATTTTGACCGCGAAGTTTTGCTTGATGCAGCAAAAAAAATGGGAATTCATGAGGTGGATTACAGAACCTTAAATAAGATTTCCTATGAATCAAACAGGGTAACATTTGGAAATGATACATTTTATCCAAGAGAAGCAAGCCAGATTTCAGATACACATCAGATGTTTCTGCATCAGTCAGCGACGATCAAGAAGATTGCAAAGGAAGGAAGTGCGATTTTTCTTGGAAGATGCTCTGATTATCTGTTAAAAGATTACCCAAGAACTTATTCATTCTATACTTGTGCAAGTGAAGAATTCAGGACTTGTCGTGCACGAGAAAAATATGATGGGATGAGTTTTAAGAAACTTGAGAAAATTGATAAAAAACGAAGGGCTTATTATAAAAAATATACTGGAAGAAAGATGGGAGAAGCACAAAACTATGATATGACGTTCCAGATTGGAAAGATGACACCAGAAGAAGCAGCAGATATGATCATATCTTATATTGAAACACAGCAAAATAAATAGAGAGAGAAAGAACGAATCAGGCAGGAACATAAAATGGCCTGATTCGTTCTTTTTATGGATGTACAAAAAGATAGCAATAAAACGAAGAAAAATAAAAAAACAGCCCAAAAGTATCAAAATACATAGGAAATCACAACAAGGATATGAAGGTAAGAAACAAGAAAAAACGGTATAATTTTAAACAAGATAGACAAAAATGAAACGAACGAACAACGAAAGCTGTGCAATGTGACGAGGAGGTAAAAATGAAAGAAAAATCAGTCACAGGTGTAAATAAGCAGGAAAGAGTATCGACAATTACGAGACTTGCTTATGGATCCGGAGATGTAGCCTGTAATATCGTTTTTGGCATGATCAGTACGTTGTTAACTCTATTTTACACAGACTATGTAGGAATCTCACCAGCAATGGTCGGTATGGTGATGCTGGTATCAAGAGTTTTTGACGGGTCATCGGATGTGATCATGGGAATTTTGGTCAATAAGACAAAGTCAAAATGGGGAAAGGCAAGGCCATATATTTTATGGATGGCTGTTCCATATGCAATTTCTGCAGTCTTGCTATTTTGTATTCCACATACTACACCGATGATACAGGCAATCTATATGTTTGTGACATATAATCTTGCAACAACGGTATTATATACAGCGATCAATGTACCATATGGAACATTATCTACATTGATGACAAGAAGTTCTCATGAAAGAGACTTATTATCTATCTTTCGAATGGCAATGTCTCCGTTTGGAAAGATCATCGCAGTTACATTTACATTACCTTTGGTAAAGCTTTTTGGAAATGACCAGAGTGCATGGATCAAGGTTATGTCAATTTGGGCAGTAGTAGCCATCCTGCTATTAGTTTTTTGTTTTGTGAAGTGTGAAGAAAAAGTAGAAGTAAAAGTAACACAGGAACAAAAAATTCCATTTAGTAAAAGTATCAAAGCATTAACCAGCAATATTTATTTCTGGGCAACACTTGGGTTATGGACGGTAACCTGTGTACATGCAACGATCGTTGGAACAGATCTTCCATATTACTGTAAATATATTTTACATAACGATGACTGGATGTACAGTGTTTTATTTACCGCAGAGATCATTGTAATGATCCTTGGAGCAATGATCTGTCCATTCCTTTTAAATCGATGGAACAAACGAAACATATCACTTGCAGGATGTATTCTTGCAGTTGCAGCACATGTTGCATTTTTGTTAAATCCTGGAAGTTTTTCATGGGCGTTGATCACAAGTATTGTAAGAGCTTTCGGAGAAGCTCCACTGGTCGCATTGGTATTTGGAATGATGGGAGATGTCATTGAGTATGGACAATGGAAAAATCATATGCGTCAGGAAAGTCTTGTATTTGGTGGTGGAAGTCTTGGATTTAAGATTGGAACAGGAGTTACAAGTGCATTGATGACAGGAATGTTAACTGCAAGCGGATATGTGACATCATCACAGGGAACAGCAGTGCAGCCTCAATCAGCACTTAATACAATTTTAAATTTATACAAATTCGGACCAATTATTGTATGGGCGATCGCTGTGGTAATCTTGGTTTTTTATAAACTCGATGAAAAAATTCCGATGATAATGGAAGAGCTTGCAGAAAGAGAAGCAAAAGGAGAACTGTAAACAATATTTATATAAAAGAAAAGGAGATAAGAAGATGTTAAAACTTGGGTACAATGAAGCAACATGCATGAAAAAATCCTCTGTAGAGATGGATTTAGAATTATGTGAAAAATACGGATATGACTATATTGAATTACGACTGGATATGTTAAAAGAATACTTCAAAACACATACAGTGGAAGATCTTCAGGACTATTTTGCAACACATAATATCAAACCATTTGCATTTAATTCCATTGAAGATATTAACTTTTGCGATGAAAAACAGTGGAAAGAACTAAAAGAATTATTCTTATTTGGATGCGAAGTGGCACAAAAGATTCAAAACCCATATATCATTGTTGTTCCAACGGTAAGAGAAGGAATGGAAAAATTAACAGAACAAGAAGTATTTGAAGATTCAGTCAAAGTGTTAAATGAACTTGCAGATCTTGCCGAACCATATGGTGTTAAATTGTCTTTTGAACCAATCGGTGACAGAAGATGGTGCTGTAATTCATTAAGACAGGCATGGGAAATCGTTCAGGCAGTAGACAGAGATAATGTAGGACTGACTGTCGATTGCATTAACTTCTATATGCATGATAAATGTGCAGATCTTGAGTATATTTCTAAGATTCCAAGAGAGAAACTCTTTGTCTTCCATATCAATGACTGCGAAGATCTACCATTAAGAGTTCTTGATCACTGTGATCGAATCATGCCAGGAAAAGGCTGCATTCCAGTGCAGGCAATCGCAGATCAGGTAAAGAAGACTGGATATGATGAGATTGCATCATTGGAATTATTCAGACCAGAATACTGGGAAATGGATCCGGAAGAAGTAATCAAGATGGGGGCAGAAAGCTGCAGACGATATTTAGATTAAGAAAAGCAAAAAAACAAAATACTTCATAAAAATAGCTAAAAAAAGCTGAAAAAAGCCATTTTTTTATAGGGAAATAGAACAAAAAAATGAATGTAGTGAAAAGAGAGATTATCTATAATTAAACCATCAAAAAGAAAACGAAATAAAAAGAAAAGGAGAACGAATTATGAAAAAAGTAAACATCGGATTGATCGGTGCAGGACGAATGGGAAGACTTCATGGTGAGAATCTGGCGCATGCGGTACAAGGTGCAAATTTATATGCAGTTGCTGATCCATTTTTAAATGAAGCGACGATCAAATGGGCAACAAGTATGGGAGTTGATGAAGAAAAGTGTTACAAAGATCCACAGGATATTTTAAAAGATCCAGATGTAGATGCTGTATTTATCTGTTCTTCTACAGACACTCATGCAACATTGATCAAAGAGTCAGCAAAAGCAGGAAAAGATATTTTTTGCGAGAAACCGATCCATCATGATTTAGATGAAATTCATGCAGCATTAAAAGAAGTGGAAAAAGCCGGAGTTAAATTACAGATTGGATTTGTCAGACGTTTTGATCATAACCACAAAGCAGTTCATGATGTTGTGGCAAATGGAAAGCTAGGAGCTCCTTGTGTTGTAAAAGTTACATCAAGAGATCCAGATCATCAGCCAATGGAGTACATTAGAACATCTGGAGGAATCTTCATAGATATGACAATTCATGATTTTGATATGGTTCGTTATTTATCCGGAAGCGAAGTCACAGAAGTTACAGCATACGGATCTGTTTGTGAAAATCCAGAATATGCTGAGATGAATGATGTTGATACAGCCATTGTGTTAATGAAATTTGAAAATGGTGCACTTGGAGTGATCGATAACAGCAGAGCTTCTCATTATGGATATGACCAGAGAAGTGAAGTTCAGTGCCAGAATGGTTGTGTTACAACAGAAAATGATCTGGAAAATGAAGTAAAAGTTTTATCTGCAGATGGTGTATCCAGTGCAAAACCAACATGGTTCTTAATGGAACGTTATACGCAGGCATTTATTTCAGAGGATCAGGCATTCGTAGATGCAGTCTTGAATAATACAGAACCATTGGTAAAAGGTGTAGATGGATTAAGACCAGTTGAGATCGCACTTGCAGCGAACAAATCATTAAAAGAAGGAAGAACTGTAAAGATTTCAGAAATCCTATAAATACGATAAAAAAGAAAGGAGAGCAAGATGTTTGATAAAAATAAAGTAAAGATTGGAATTGCTCCAATTGCATGGACAGAAGATGATATGCCGGAAATGGGAGCAGGAAACAGTTTTTTACAGACGATCAGTGAGATTGCATTAACAGGGTATACAGGAACAGAGATCGGATGTCAGTATCCACATGATCCTAAAGTTTTAAATACAGAATTTAAGAGGCGCGGATTATCCGCGATCACAGCATGGATCAGTACATATTTGAATGAAAAACCAATGTGGTGGAATGAAAGAGCATTTATCGATCATATGAATTTCTTAAAATCCATTGGAGCAAACCTGATCAATGTATCAGATCAGAGTTACTCTATCCAGCATTGTTTTGATACACCGTTAAAAAACAAATATATATTAAATGATGATCAGTGGGAAGAACTTGCAAAAGGATTAGATCATCTTGGAAAGATTGCTGTTGAAAATGGAATGCAGATCGTATATCACCATCATATGACAACAACGGTACAGAAAACGGGAGAGATCGATCGTTTGATGGAAATGACAGATCCAAGATATGTCAATCTGATCTACGATACAGGACATTTGACATTCTCAGGGGAGGATCCAGTAGAAATTTTAAAGAAACATTTTGACAGGATCAAACATGTACATTTAAAGAACGTTAGAAAATCTGTGATGGAAAAATGTTATGCCGAAGATAAAAGTTTCTTAAGGTCGATTCCAGAAGGTGTATTTACAGTACCAGGAGATCCAGAAGGTATGGTTGATTTCCCAACGATCTTTAAGATCTTAGAAGAAAAAGGATATGAAGGATGGCTTGTTGTAGAGGCAGAGCAGGATCCAGATATTGCAAATCCATTAGATTATGCAAAAATGGCAAGAGCATATGTAAATAAATACACAGGGTTATAAAATTTCTTATTCATATATCAATAGAAACCTATACAAAGAAAGGAAGTAAGCTATGAAAACAGTAAAATTTGGAACAGTAGGATTAGGACGTCTTGGATACGAACATGCAAAAAATATCGCAGTCAGTGTACCAGGAGCAGAATTAACAGCAATCTGTGATGTAGATGAAGTACAGTTAAAGAAAGTACAGGAAGAATTTGATGTACCATATACATATACAGATATCAATGAAATGGTAAAAAATCCAGAATTAGATGCAATTGCGATTGTTTCACCAACTCCATTACATGTAGAACACATCAAGATTGCAATGGAAGCTGGAAAACATGTATTCTGTGATAAACCATTAGGGGCAACAGTAGAACAGTGTTTAGAAGCTGAGAAAGTTATTGAAGCACATCCAGATCAGTTATTTATGCTTGGATTCATGCGTCGTTTCGATCCATCATACATGGATGTAAAACAGAAAATTGAAAATGGTGATATCGGAAAAGTGATCCTTGTACGCTGTATCACACAGGATCCTGTATCAACAATCGAAGGAACATTAGCATATGCACCACATTCTGGAGGACAGTTCCTTGATATGTGTGTACATGATATCGACCTTGTACGTTGGTTTACAAAATCAGAACCTAAGAAAGTATGGGGAATCGGTGGTGTATTCGAATATGAATTATATCGTGAATTAAATGATGGAGATAACTGTGCAGCAACCATGCAGTGTGAAAATGATGCAATGGCATTTATGTATACAGGACGTGCAGCAGCACATGGATCTCATGTAGAGACAGAGATCATCGGAACAAAAGGAACTCTAAGAGTTGCATCTGTACCATCTAAGAATCTTGTAGAAGTTATGAGCGAGCATGGAGTATGCCGTGAATGCTATCAGGATTTCTTAAGCCGCTGGCATCAGGCATATGTCAATGAAATGACAGAATTTGCAAGCTGTGTAAGAGAAAACAGAAAACCAGAAATTACAGTATATGACGGAACGGCAGTTAACAAAGTGGCAAACCGTTGCAAAGAATCATTTGAAACAAAACAGTTATTAGACGTAATTGATTAGTTAAAAATATCGCTAGAAGCAAAAAAATAAATTCTCAAAAACTCCTAAAACAGAACAAAAATATCATAAATAAAACTCCAAAACAGACGAAAAAAAGAGCAGGGATCCTGCTCTTTTTTTCTATAAGATCAATGGAAAAGCAAGATTATGAAGTAAGGGTAAAAAAGAAGGAAGAAAACAAAGAAAAAAGTAAGAAAACAGCACAATAATCTGAATGTATTAAAATCAGTAAAAACTTATAATAAAGACAACATAAAGGTACAGAAAAAACAAAGAAAGGACAGGATACAGTTTATGGAACAGATTATTTTCAGACCATCATTATTTAAGTTTGAGACATGCAAAGAATTTTCAGAAGCCTTTGATCTGAAAAAAGGGGATCTGATATTAACAAACCAATATATTTATGATCCATACTTTGGAAAGCTTGGTCTTGAAGTAGAAACTATCTTTCAGGAACAATATGGAGCAGGAGAACCAACCGATATTATGGTAGATGCCATTATTGAGGATGCAATGAAAAAAGGATGTAAAAGGATCATTGCCATTGGTGGTGGAACGATCATTGACATTGCAAAAGTTCTCTCAATCAGTGCAGGAGAATCCGTAGATGAACTTTATGATCTTCCGGTCAAAGAGAAAAAGCATCCGCTGATCATCATCCCAACCACATGTGGAACAGGAAGTGAAGTTACCAATATTTCTATCATTAACAGAACAAGACTTGGCGTTAAGATGGGACTTACTGGAGAAGCTTTATTTGCAGACAGTGCGGTGTTGATTCCAGAATTACTAGAAGGACTTCCCTTTCCGGTTTTTGCTACCAGTTCCATTGATGCGCTTGTACATGCTGTGGAATCAAGTCTTTCACCAAAAGCAACTGCGTATACGAAATTATTTAGTTATAAAGCGATAGAAATGATCATTTCTGGATTCCAGATTCTTGTAAAAGAAGGAAAAGATACATTAAAAGAATTGCTGGAGAATTTCCTGATCGCAAGCAACTATGCAGGACTTGCATTTGGAACTGCAGGGTGTGCAGCAGTGCATGCATTAAGCTATCCATTGGGAGGAACTTATCATGTACCACACGGAGAAAGCAATTATGCGGTATTTACAGGAGTCCTCAAAAACTACATGGAAATAAAACAGGATGGGGAAATTGAAGCGTTAAATGAATATATCGCAGGATTATTAGAGTGTGATGTAGATGAGGTATATGAGAAATTAGAAGATCTGTTAAATCAGATCTTGCAGAAAAAGGCATTACATGAATATGGTGTGAAAGAAGAGGAACTGGAAGTATTTACAAAGAGTGTAATGGAGACACAGGGAAGATTGATGGCAAATAACTTTGTGCCATTAGATGAAGAACGTGTATTAAAAATTTACAAAGAATTATATTAAAAAATCTGAAACTAAAACGAAAAAGGAGGAAATGAAAATGAGATTTTTTATTGACACAGCAAACGTAGAGGATATTAAGAAAGCAAATGATATGGGAATCATTGATGGTGTTACAACAAATCCATCATTGATCGCAAAAGAAGGAAGGAATTTTAACGAAGTTATCAAAGAAATCACATCTATCGTTGATGGTCCAGTGAACGGAGAAGTAAAAGCGACAACAGAAAAAGCAGAAGACATGATCAAAGAGGCCAGAGAAATCGCAGCGATTCATCCAAACATGGTTGTAAAGATCCCGATGACACCAGAAGGATTAAAAGCGGTTAAAGTATTAAAAAAAGAGGGGATCAAAACGAATGTCACATTAATCTTTTCTCCAAATCAGGCGTTATTAGCAGCAAGAGCAGGAGCGGATTATGTATCTCCATTTCTGGGAAGATTAGACGATATTTCACAGGTAGGAGTTGATCTGATCCGTACGATCGCAGATATCTTCCAGATCAATGGAATTTCATCACAGATCATCTGTGCAAGTGTCAGAAATCCAATTCATATTGTAGATTGTGCTTTAGCAGGAGCAGACATTGCAACGGTACCATATAATGTACTGCTTCAGATGACAAAACATCCATTGACAGATCAGGGAATCGAGAAATTTAAAGCAGATTACAAAGCAGTATTTGGGGAATAAAGAATCAGGAGGGATGAGATATGACCAATGAGATAAAAGAACTGAAAACATTTTCAGCAAAGATCCGGATTGCTGCAATGGAAGCACTTGAAGAGATTGGAGCAGGACATATCGGAGGTGTTATGTCTATGGCAGATCTTATGGCAGTATTATATGGAAAAGCGATGAAGATCGATCCAAAAAATCCAAGATGGGAAGACAGAGACTGGCTGGTAGTTTCAAAAGGTCATTGTGGACCAGCAGTTTATGCAGCATTGGCATTAAAAGGATATTTTGATGTTAAAGATCTTAAGAAAGTAAATCAGCCAAAGACATTCTTGCCAAGTCATTGTGACAGGAACTTAACACCGGGAGTTGATATGACAACAGGTTCTTTAGGACAAGGAATGTCAACAGCGATCGGAACAGCATGGGGAAATTTATATCAGAAAAAAGATAACTATACATATCTTGTTCTTGGAGATGGAGAAAGTCAGGAAGGACAGGTATGGGAAGGTGCTCTATTTGCAGCACAGCAGAAAGTACATAACCTGATCGCATTTATTGATTACAATAAAAAACAGCTGGATGGATATACAAAGGATGTATGTGAGATGGGCGACCTGAGACAAAAATTTGAAGACTTTGGATGGTATGCACAAAGCATAGATGGGCATGATCATCAGGCTATCTTAGATGCGATTGAAAATGCAAAGAAAAATGCAGGAGAAAGACCTTCTATGATCGTATTAAATACAGAAAAAGGACATGGATGTAAATTTGCAGAAGGTGTTTTATATAACCATCATATGTCATTTACAAAAGATCAGGTCAAAGAAGCAGTGAAACAGTTAGAAGAAGAAATTAAAGAATTAGGATAGGAGGGGAAAGATATGTATATTGTCTGCGATAAAATTGAAACAGAAGACGTAGAGATGAGAAGTGTTTTTGCCCAGGTAATGGAAGAGATGCAAGCTGAAGATCCAAGATTGATCTATATGGATGCAGATCTTATGAACAGCATAGGAATGGCAAAATACTGGAAAGAACACCCAGATAAAACGATCAATTGCGGTATTCAGGAAGCGAATATGATCGGAGTGGCAGCAGGAATGTCTGCAACAGGATTGATACCTTTTGTACACACATTTGGAACGTTTGCATCAAGACGTGTTATGGATCAGGTATTTGTATCTGCTGCATATGCAAAATTAAATGTACGTATCATTGGATCTGATCCTGGGATCACAGCTTCTTTAAATGGCGGAACACATATGCCATTTGAAGATATGGGAATGATGAGATGTATTCCACAGATTACGATCATTGAACCAACAGACTCAGTGATGTTAGCTGACATCATACGACAGACAAAAGACATGTATGGTGTATTTTATATCAGACTTTCTAGAAAGAAATGCGAGAAAATCTATGGAGATGGTTCTACATTTAAGATTGGAAAAGCAGCGAGGATCCGAGAGGGAAATGATGTAACGATCTTTGCATCAGGCATCTGTGTGGCAGAAGCAGTCATTGCAGCAAAAATGTTAAAAGCAGAAGGAATTAATGCAGCGGTTTCAAATATGTTTACCATAAAACCAATTGACAAAGAAGCGATCATTGAAGCTGCTGAGACGACAGGAGCAATTGTAACTGCAGAGAATCATAATATTGTGAATGGTCTTGGATCTGCTGTGGCAGAGGTTCTTGCAGAAAATAAACCAGTTCCATTAGAAAGAATCGGGGCAAAAGATTGTTTCGGTGAAGTTGGTCCGGTAGATTATCTAAAAGAGCGATTTGAAATGACAGCAAGTGATATTGTAAAAGCGGCCAAGAGAGCAATTGCAAGAAAAAATTAATAGAAATTTAACAATTGAAATACTTGATTAACAAACACCCCTCTGTTATAATCAGTAACTGATGTATTATGTCAAAAGCAGAAGTTATCTGGAGGGTACTATGAGATTGAACAAGATGACTGGCAGAGTGATCGCAACGATGGGGATCGCAGCAATGATGATGACACAGACAGCAGGGGTTATGGCTGCAGAGCAGACAGAGAGCAAGCAATTAAAAGTTGTTTATTATAATCAGGCAGACTATCCGGGAAAGAAGATCGGCGGAAGTACGATCCAGGCAGCAGGATGCGGACCAACCGCAGTTGCCGTATGTTACAGTTCTTTAACTGGAAAGAAAGCCGATGTTCCAAAGATGTGCAAACAGGCATATAAACATGGATGGTATTACACAGGACAGGGATGTTCTCACAGTGTAGTTCCAGGATTATCCAAATTATATGGAATGCAGTGCAAGGGTCTTGGAATGGACAAAGATGCTGTAGAGAAAGCATTAAGAGCAGGACATCCAGTCGTGGCACTGATGGGGCCTGGAGATTTCACAAAGAATGGACATTTTGTTGTATTAACAAGAATGGTTGGCAAAGATAAAGTAAAGATTGCCGATGTAGGAAGCAGAGCCAGAACAGCTGAGACGTGGTCGCTTAAGAAAGTGATCCGACAAGGCAAAGAAGGTGCTAATGCAGGGGGACCATTCTGGGAGATCAGTGTAAAAGAAGAGAAGCAGGAAGAACCAGATTATAAACAAAAGATGTTAGATGGTCACAAAAACATAGATGCTGTGACAAATGCGATCGATAAGATTGCGGATTAGAATTAAAAATAAAATGTAAAAATTATGGAAAATACATAAAAATTTATAGATTCGTCATAATGCACAAAAAAAGTTTGTGAAATTAGAATAAATGACGAAAATAGAAAAAACAATGGACAAATAAAAAGTTACCTGATATTATAATAGCAGTAAGTTTGTTATTACGTAATGGTAAGCAAGACTGTTTATGACATAGGAAGAGAAGTATGTCTTAAGCAGTCTTTTTTTTATCATAGGAAATTCCGATGGAATCCCTTATGATATGAAAAAGCCCTTCGGGCAGGATCGCACTGCGGCGGAAGGGTAATATGTCGCAGAAGCGACCCGCCGCAGGCGGAGAATCCTGTAAAGTAGGATTCTTTCTTGTACATTTATAGAGATACAAAAAATGATGAAAAACTTAGATAAAATTAGAGGAGAGGATGAACGTGAAAATAATCAGAGTTCTGAATACAAATGCTGTTGTCAGTGTAGATTCACAAGGAAAGGAATTGATCATGACAGGTCCAGGAATTGGATTTAAAAAAAGAAAAGGTGAAAATATTGATCAGTCTCTGGTAGATAAGACATATCATCTAGAGAATAAAGAAGAAAGCAAGAGACTACAGGAAGTAGTAAAAGAGATTTCGGAAGAATACCTTGGAATTGCGGATCGTGTAGTAAAAGAGGCAAAAAAAGAAAAATTAGAAATAAGAGATTCCTTATATGTGACACTGACGGATCATATCAATTCAGCAGTCGCTCGTTATCGAGAAGGAATTGCATTAAAGAATATGATGAAAATCGATATTCGTAAGTTTTATCCAAAGGAATATCAGGTTGGTATGCATGCGATTGAATGGATTAAAGAACAGACAGGAGAGGATTTGGGAGATGATGAAGCTGCATTTATTGCAATGCATATCGTGTCTGCAGAATTAAATGCACAGAATATAACCGATGTGAATCAGATTACAGAGTTGATCAATACAGTCTTACAGATTGTAAGGATTCATTTTAAGATAGATTTAAATGAAGAATCTATTTCGTATGAGAGATTTTTAACACATTTAAAGTTTTTTGCGGCAAGAGTCTTTGACCATATGGAATATGAAGATACGATGCAAGAAATTTATAAAGTGATGGTAGAACAGAATGAAAATGCTTTTTCAGGAGTAAAAAAAATTGCAGAATATATTAAAAAGCAATATAACTATAAATTAACAA
>OBWK01000187.1_pt1 | contig 45986 bp, 42 predicted proteins | sample 1495251 | NCBI WGS metagenome assembly OBWK01 (sample SAMEA2580065, study PRJEB22360) | human gut metagenome | biome: human gut; feature: human-associated habitat; material: faeces | place: Denmark | collected 2008/2010 | reverse complement strand
AGGCACGCAGTGCCTTTTTGTTTAACAGGAAGTTCCATCGGAATTTCCTGTTAAACAAAAAAGACACAGCCGGGACTGCATCCTCTCCCGGCTGTGTCTTTTTATCTTCCTATTAAAATATTTCCCGGCACACTTCTTTGCAGTTGCTCTCTTATGCTAATGCAGCGAGCTCTTTTCCAAGTGCCTTGCAGTTTGCAAGTGCATCGTCATCCGGTGTTTCCTGGCAGATCACGCCCTCACCACCGACAACAGTTGCGCCTGCAGCTTTCATTCTGTCTTCCCAGTCTCTCATCCACTGGCCGTCTCCCCAGCCATAGGAACCGAACAGACCGATCTTCTTGCCAGCTGCGAAAGCCTCAACTTCTGTTACGAACGGCTCCATCTCGCCTTCCTCAAGAACCTCAGCTCCCATTGCCGGGCATCCGAGTGCGAAAGCGGAAGCTTCCTTTAAGTCATCCATGGAAACGGAAGAGATATCTGTGACAACAGCCTCTTTTCCTGCCTCTGTGATTCCTTCGCCGACTGCTGCAGCCATAGCAGCTGTATTTCCTGTCTGGGACCAGTATGCAACAATAACCTTATCCATTTTTGATTTCCTCCTGAAATTTGTTTTGCGGTAACCCGGACCTCGCCGTCCGCCGCTTTTATAATTGGAACCGGCGGTATTTAAGATGCCGCCAGGATATCCCTGATTTCATTCCCGTTTCCGGTCATGCCGATCACATAATCTCTCGCCTGATCGTAAGCTTCAAATGTTTTTAATGTATCTTCCAGATTTCCATATACTTTCCAGTATCCGGAGTACAGAAAATCTCTGCCTTCTTTTTCGATAAATCCTTCCACATCCACCGGCGGATAGCCGAGGACAAGTCCGATCTCATGCGGAAATCCGCGCTTTCCGTTCATATGATCCTGATAAGCATCCGCGATCCTGTTCAAAGTTTCTTCCAGATCCGGATTTTCATACCCGAAAGATGTCATCAGTTTTTTTACATCTTCGCGCTCCAGGTATGCCGCAAGCATTCCCGGACGATATAAAAGGATGGACAATCTTCCCTGAAATTCGTAGAGCACTCTGCAGCAGACCGGTGATCCTTCAAAGATCCGGAGCACTTCCTCTTTCTGATCTGAGCGCACATTCAGGAGATTTGATAATTTGATCCCTGTGAGAAGCGGCGCGCACTGCAAAACAACCTGCTTCTTCGTTCCGTTCACCGGGAGCTTCTGTACTGCCCCGAAGATCTCTTCGCTCATGCGTATACCGCCTTTCTGAACATCACGCGCTATGCTTTTCGAGGATTTCAGCCAGTGCTGTTCCGCTGCTCGTATGACAGCGGACGATATCGGTACGGTCCTCATCCACCTCGTCCAGTACGCAGCGTACCATCTTGTGGGATACCGTATTTGTAAACAGGATCAGAAGATCCGGTCTTCCGATCAGCTTATCGAGTCCTGTCTTCATCTGGGTAAAAACTTTCGCTTTATATTTATGATTTTCACAAATTTCTTTATACTGTCTGACCATACGGTCATGTCCGCCGATAATAACAACGCTCATGTAATATTCCTCCTTTGCCTAAAGGTTAGCTCCGCCTAACTGATGATATAAGGTTAGCATAAACTAACCTTAATGTCAATATCTGCTATTGAGAGTTCTTCTCATTAGTTAGTTTTAGCTAACCGTATGCTCCTATCGCATTTATCCCGCCACGCGAAATGGCAGCGAACAGCCCGATCACTCATGCTGCCGATCCGGACTTTTCGGTTCAAAAATCTTTATAGATTTTCAAAAACAAGTGGAATTAACTTTGACTCAGTCCATATCTTGTGTTATAGTAGAAGGACGAATTATAACTGTTCAACAGGTCTGCACTCGTTACAGTACACGGGCACTCCATGCCCGTGAAAAGGCAACCTTGCACACACGTTATGCTGACTGTGATAAGACATGAACAGGAAGATAAAAATCCTGTAAGCTTCGTTTAACTGACTGACACCTGCAGACGCAGCTCTGTTTAATCGGGAGATTTCCGGCACAAAGCTGCATGATGTTCCAATATATGGGGGTAATTATTTGAAAATCCAGGAATCCGCTGAAAACTATCTTGAGACAATTTTAATGTTAAGTGAAAAACAGCCGTATGTGCGTTCTATCGATATCGCGACCGAGCTCGGCTTCTCGAAACCAAGCGTCAGTGTCGCAATGAAAAATCTCCGGGTCAACAATCTGATCCTGGTAAATGACGAGGGACACATTACACTGACCGACGAAGGCCGCCGGATCGCCGAGACGATCTATGAGCGCCACACGGCCCTCTCCAAATGGCTGATGGACCTCGGAGTCAGTGAAAAGACAGCTCTCGAGGACGCGTGCCGTATCGAGCACGATATCAGTGCTGAGAGCTTTGCGGCGATCAAGGAACATATTAAGAAATATTCTTCTGAAGCGAAGAATTGAGTAATGTAAAACTTCTCTCGAAAGTTCCATTTTCATTATGAACGTCCTTAAAAATGTCTGAAATGCAATTCAACAAAAAAACGCAGCGATCACAGACTCCAATAAGTCCATGATCCTGCGCTTTTTATTGCCGCGCGCGATTTCCCGCACACTTTTCTTTTTATTGCTCCTCAGTCCTTATAAGCGAATCCCGCAAAGGACAGCTCGCATCCGCCTGCCACGCGGCGGAAAATATTTACAACCGTACTCATCACATCGATAAACACATTGTCCTTCGTCTCAACTCTGACCCGGCTGCAGTCATCAATGATCTCGGCATCCCGGATATCCGGAAGTTCCAGGACTTCCCGCATGATCTCCGATGCCTCCTGCTCCGAAATCTTCTTTGAAAGCTGATAAAATCTTCCCATGATCTGCTCCATTTCCCTCCCGCAGGAGTTGCGTTAAAAGCGGCCGTTCCCATCGGAAGTTTTTCATGTGATCCGGGTGGATCGCGAGCCGTTTGTTAGGTGCTGCTAACTATTTTTATCATACACCTTTTTGCAGAAAATGGAAGATTCTTATTGAGAACTTTTCTCATTTAAGTAAATTATCATTTATGACATGCAATTTTTTTACACACACACTATGGCGACATTTTACCGATATTTTGCATTTCAGATCCGTAGAATATCTGAACACAGGGCTTTTCCTGCCATGACTTTTCCAGAATCTTTATAGTGCAGTACTATTTCACCCACACACCACTTGCATTGACCTTATATCCATCCGGAGTTGTCGTATTCGTCAGCATATATCCGTCAGAGCCCATATAGTACCAGAGTCCGCTCACCGGCGACTGGAACCAGGCATTTGTGAGATATCCGCCGGACTTTTTGTCCACCCACCAGCCTTTGGAATTGCTCTTCCACTGGTAGAGAGCACCTTTGCTGTAGAGGTACATATTGGAGAGCACACCTGACGCGCAGACATTATTGATCACAAATCTCTGTCTCCATGTCTTTCCGTCGGAATCCTTCGCCTGGATTTCAAAGACACCGGCCTGTCCTGTGTAGGAGGACTTTCCTTCCGACTTTCTCGCGTTCCAGTCCAGTGTATACTGGAGAGTACCGCCTTTCTTTACCGTTCCGAGAGACGCGCTGAAATCCCGGATCGGATTTCCCATCCCATCATATGCCCTTACCGTATAAGTCGCACTCGCTGCCGCCTCCGTAAACGTCACGACGGTTCCTCTCTTTACGATCGGCGCATCCTCCGTCTCTTTCTTTCCCGATGTATTTGTCACAGTCACATTCGTCGTCCCCACATAGGAACTGTCCGCGCTCTCAACTCTCCAGGTAAATCCGGCAAACGCCGTGATCTGGAATGCTGCCGCGAAGATGCATGCGAAGATAGCTGTTTTGATCGATTTTTGCATAGCAATCCACCTCACTTAAATTTAGCACTCATCTCATTATAGCTTATCTCCGAACGAAATGCAACTTGACGAGCCTTACGCTTCTCTTATGAAAAAGTGGCAAAATGGGGGGGCGGAAGGAAATGACATGAGAAAATATTCTTTGAATCTTGAAACCACTTTCGTCGGGAGTTTGACACTTGTCTAAACTCCCGTTCTGTCAGATTTTTTATTTCATTTTATCGTATTTTCCAAACTTTACCAGTCAATCATAACATACTTTCCTTTTCGCTTCATGTTCGCAGGTTTCCCCATAAAATCCTGCAAAATGCCCTTTCTCCCGCCCTTTCACATTGACATCCTCTCTCAGTATGCGATATAATTCTTATTAACTATCTTCAAAGATTTTAAAGGGCAAAATCATCATTTTTTTGCCCCCAGACATCTTTTAAACGCTTACTTGAGGGGGTATATTAAGTTTATGAATGGTGCAGAAGCTATGGTAAAATGCCTCGAGGAAGAGGGGATCACCAGGATCTTCGGATATCCGGGAGTTGCGATTTCTCCTTTTTATGAGGCCTTATATAATGCCGGTACGATCGAGCACGTTCTCGTCCGCCAGGAACAGGCTGCCGGACACGCCGCAAGCGGCTACGCACGTATCTCCAGAAAGGCTGCTGTCTGTGTAACTTCTTCCGGTCCAGGTGCGACAAACCTGATCACAGCTCTCGCGACTGCCTACGCCGACAGTATTCCGCTGATCGCGATCACCGGTCAGGTAAATTCGAACCTTTTAGGCCGTGATGTGTTCCAGGAAGCCGATATGCGCGGCTCCACAGAATCCTTTGTAAAATACAGCTACCTTGTAAAAAGCGCCGATGATATTCCGCGTATCTTCAAGGAGGCTTTCTATATCGCTTCCACAGGAAGAAAAGGTCCGGTCCTCATCGACATCCCGTGTGATGTCCAGATGGACCTCTTAAAGAAATCCTTCGACTATACGTCCGAGGTCAATATCCGCGGATACAAGCCGAGCACAAAGGGAAACAACCCGCAGATGCATAAAGTAGTCGCAGCGATCAACAAGGCGAAAAAGCCGTTGATCTGTGCCGGCGGCGGCGTGATCCTCGGAAATGGTGAGGAATGTGTCCGCCAGTTCTGCGAGAAAAACAATATCCCGCTTGTCACAACGATGATGGGGATCGGCGTCATGCCGAAGAACCACCCGCTCTACTTCGGTATGCTCGGAAACAACGGAAAACCTTACGCAAACCGCGCGGTCGCAAACAGTGACCTTCTGATCATCGCGGGCGCAAGGATCGCAGACCGCGCCGTTCCGAAGCCGGAAAACCTGGAACAGCAGGTCAACATCATCCACATCGATATCGATACCGCTGAGATCGGCAAAAACCTTGGACCGACGATCCCACTGGTCGGCGATATCAAGAATATTTTCGACCGCCTCCTGCAGGAGAATATCTCCATCGACACGACACAGTGGATCGAGACACTCCACGATATCAAGAAGAGCACCGTTGACCACCGTGTTTTCAGTGACAAGCTCGTAAATCCGATGCTCTTAGTCCAGCATCTCTCCGAGAAAATGGATGATGACGCGATCTATGTTGCCGATGTCGGACAGAACCAGCTCTGGTCCGCCGACAACTATGTGATGAAAAACGGCCGTTTCCTCACGAGCGGCGGTATGGGAACTATGGGCTACTCGATCCCGGCTGGAATCGGAGCGAAGATGTGTACTCCGGACAAGCAGGTCGTCGTTGTCTGCGGTGACGGTTCCTTCCAGATGTCCATGTACGAGCTTGGAACCATCGCAGTAAACAAGGTCCCGATAAAGATCCTTGTCATGAGAAACCACTATCTCGGTCTCGTCCGTGAGCATCAGGAAAAGACTTACGAGGAACATTATTTCGGTGTCCAGCTCTACGATTATCCGAAATATGCCGAAATCGCCGCTGCCTACGATATGGAATATTTCCACTGCGACAGCAACGAAACTCTTGACGCGGAGCTCGACCGTTTCCTCGCCTGCGACAAAGCATGCCTCATGGTCTGCGAAGTCGACAGCCACAATAATACGAAATAAGGAGAACGCAAGATGAAAGGTATTTTTTCTGTACTTGTAGAAAATAAAGACGGTGTTCTCTCCCAGATATCCGGTCTCTTTGCGAGAAGAGGCTTCAACATCGACAGCCTTGCCGTAGGTGAGACCGAACGCCACGATATTTCCAGCATGACGATCGTCTCCACCGGCGACCAGCGCACGGTCGATCAGATCGAGAAACACTTAAACAAAAAGCTTGACGTGATCAAGGTGCGCCGCCTTGAAGAGAACCGCAGCGTCCTTCTCGAGATGATGCTCATCAAGGTCTCCTACTCTGCGGCAAACCGCAGTTCCCTGATCGAGCTCTGCAGCGTCATGGGTGCAAAGATCGTCCACGTCTCCCCGAAGAGCATGGTCATTGAGTTCCATGCCGCTCCGGATGTGATCACGGACTTTATCGAGCTTGTGAGAAGCTTCGGGATCCTGGAGCTCCAGAGGACTGGAACGATCTGTATGTCAAAAGACTGATTCCCCATTATCGCGACAGCCGTCAGGGTCTCGCGCAGGCGCGGATTTTGGCTCGTTGTTCACGTAAATCAAAAAATGTCATGAACGGAAGCTTTTTACTCAATGCTTTCTTTCATGACATTTTTTATAGCTCTTCAGCTGATTGCTGCAAACAGTGATACCGCTATTTATAACTTTCTGACGATACCGGATATTTTCGATGCCAACATCCGAATGCAGCTGTCAATGACAGATCCGTAAGTCCCTTTTAGCTGCGCTCTGCCATAAATTTATCCACTTCTTCATATGTAGGGATGCTCGGCGCCGCTCCACTCCTGCTGACCGCGATCGCGCTTGCCGCACTCGCCGTTTTTAGGATTTCCGGGATCTCTTTTCCTTTTGTGAGTCCCGAAAGGAAATATCCACAGAACGTATCCCCTGCCGCGGTCGTATCCACTGCTTTTACCTTATAGATTTCCTGTTTAAAGCACCGGGTTTCATCAAAATACCAGGAACCTTTTTCTCCCAACGTCAGGACAAAAGCTGCTTTCGGATATTTTTCCTTTAATTTTCCCATGATCGTTTCCGGCTCTTCACTCTCTGCACCGGAAATTTCTTTCCCCTCGATCTCGTTGAGAATAAAATAATCGATAAGATCCATCGGGATCGTCTTCAGATTCTCATTGATTGGTGATGGATTCAGGGCAATCTTTGCCCCGGCTTTCTTCGCCTGCTCCACGGCATATCCCACATTGGAGATCTCATTCTGGAGAAGGACGATATCTCCTTCACTGATTTCCCTTAGAGCATCGTCGATCATGCCCATTGAGACAGCATCATTTGCTCCCCCGCAGATAATGATATTGTTCTGCCCGTTTTTGTCCACCTGGATCACGGCATGACCGCTTGCTCCTGAAAGAATCTTCGTTTTTCCTGTATGAACTCCGGAAATTCTAAGAATTTCCAGAAGCATTCCTCCGTCAGATCCCACAGCACCTGCATGGTGTACCTCCGCTCCGGAACGCGCAGCGGCGATCGACTGATTCAATCCCTTACCTCCGCAGGCCTCAGAATATGTATGCACTTTGATCGTCTCCCCCGGCTGGACAAAATGTTCCACACCGTAAATCCGATCGATGTTCAAAGAACCGATATTGATAATTTTCATAACATTCTCCCCGGGATCTCCCGAAAACTCTTTTGTCAAAAATCCCCCAGAATCGCTTCCGGGGGATTTTATCTTTTCATTTATAATGATACAGATTTTCGTTCTGCGTCAGTCAGGTCCTATTTGTAACCTTTCTCATGAAGAGCAGCCTGTGCAGCAGCAAGTCTTGCGATCGGTACACGGAACGGTGAGCAGCTTACGTAGTTTAAGCCAACCTTGTGGCAGAACTCTACGGAAGACGGATCTCCGCCGTGCTCGCCGCAGATACCGCACTTTAACTCCGGACGTGTTGCGCGTCCTTCTTTAACAGCGAGTTCTACGAGACGGCCAACACCAGTCTGGTCAAGTCTTGCGAACGGATCAGACTCGTAAATCTTTGCTTTGTAGTAAGAATCAAGGAACTTACCGGCATCATCACGGGAGAAGCCGAATGTCATCTGTGTCAGGTCGTTTGTACCGAAGGAGAAGAACTCAGCTTCCTCAGCGATCTGGCCTGCAGTAAGAGCTGCACGCGGGATCTCGATCATTGTACCGATGTGGTACTGCATATCGGAGCCTTTCTCTTTCTTAACCTGCTCAGCAACTTCAACAACGATATCTTTCACGAATTTGAGCTCTTTCTTCTCGCCAACGAGCGGGATCATGATCTCCGGAATGATATCATATCCATCTTCTTCTTTTACTTCGATCGCTGCTTCCATGATCGCACGTGTCTGCATCTTTGCAAGCTCCGGATAGGTAACTGCAAGACGGCATCCACGATGACCCATCATCGGGTTGAACTCATGAAGCTCATCGCATTTCTTCTTGATCTCGTCAACAGTCTTGCCCATATCTTTTGCAAGCTCTGCCATCTCTTCCTCTGTCTTAGGAGTGAACTCATGCAGCGGCGGATCTAAGTAGCGGACTGTCATTGGTCTGCCCTCGAGTGCCTTGTACATAGCCTTAAAATCGCTCTTCTGGTACGGAAGGAGTTTGCTTAATGCTTCCTCTCTTGCCTCTACAGTATCGGAAACGATCATTCTTCTTAAGTTGTGGATTCTCTCCGGATCAAAGAACATATGCTCAGTACGGCAAAGACCGATGCCCTCTGCACCAAGTTTTACAGCGTTCTTTGTATCAGCCGGTGTATCAGCGTTTGTGCGGACGCCAAGTTTTCTGAAGGAGTCAGCCCAATCCATGATTCTCTTGAAGTTTCCGCCTACGGATGCTTCCTGAGTCTTGATATCGCCGTTGTAGATCTTACCTGTTGTACCATCTAAGGAGATGTAGTCTCCCTCGTGGAAGGTATGTCCGCCGAGTGTGAATTCCTTCTTCTCCTCGTCGATCTTGATCTCGCCGCAACCGGATACACAGCAGGTACCCATACCACGGGCAACAACAGCTGCGTGGGATGTCATACCGCCGCGGACTGTTAAGATACCCTGTGCAGCGTGCATTCCTTCGATATCCTCCGGGGATGTCTCAAGACGAACCAGGATCACTCTCTCGCCCTTGCCGCCGATACCAGCTGCCTTCGCGTCATCTGCTGTGAAGCAAACTTTACCAGCTGCAGCACCCGGGGAAGCCGGAAGAGCCTGTCCGATCACTTCGCCTGCCTTTAACGCAGCCGGATCGAAGGTCGGATGTAATAACTGATCAAGGGATTTCGCTTCGATTCTGCAAACAGCTTCCTCAGGAGTGATCTGTCCCTCATCTACTAAATCGCATGCGATCTGGATTGCAGCCGGAGCAGTTCTCTTACCGTTACGTGTCTGTAAGAAGTAGAGCTTGCCTTCCTCGATCGTGAACTCCATATCCTGCATGTCGTGGAAATGGTTCTCAAGCTTCATAGCCAGTTCCATGAACTGTTTGTAGCACTCCGGAAGATCTTTCTCAAGCTGAGTGATCGGCTGCGGTGTACGAACACCGGCAACAACGTCCTCGCCCTGTGCATTGATCAGATACTCACCGAAGATGCCCTTTGCACCTGTGGATGGGTTACGGGTGAACGCAACGCCTGTACCGGAGGTATTTCCCTTATTACCGAATACCATGGTCTGTACGTTTACTGCGGTACCCCAGTCACCCGGAATATCATTCATACGACGGTAAACGATCGCACGCGGGTTGTCCCAGGAACGGAATACTGCTTTTACAGCGCCCATTAACTGTTCCTTCGGATCCTGCGGGAACTCTTCGCCGTTCATAGCCTCTTTGTATACAGCTTTGAACTTCTCAGCGAGTTCCTTTAAATCGTTAGCGTCTAACTCTGTATCATAGTGAACGCCTTTTGCTTCCTTCATCTCATCGATGATCTTCTCGAAGTAGGACTTCGGAACTTCCATAACAACGTCGGAATACATCTGGATGAATCTTCTGTAGGAGTCATATGCGAAACGCGGATTTCCTGTCTTCTTTGCGAAGCCCTCAACCGCTACATCGTTTAAACCAAGGTTTAAGATGGTGTCCATCATACCCGGCATGGATGCACGCGCACCGGAACGTACAGATACGAGTAACGGATCTTCTGTATCACCGAATTTCTTTCCATTTACGCCCTCGAGCCATGTAAGAGCTTCGAAGATCTGGTCCTGGATCTCTTTTGTGATCTGCTTTCCGCTGTTATAGTAATCTGTGCAGGCTTCTGTTGTTACTGTGAATCCCTGCGGAATCGGCATACCGAGATTTGTCATCTCAGCAAGGTTACAACCTTTGCCGCCGAGAAGATTTCTCATAGCTGCACTGCCTTCTTCAAACTTATAAACCCACTTTGCCATAAGTTGTTATTCCTCCTAGAATTAGATTTAGCTTAGACTTAAGATGTCTGTGGCTGCCCTCATTTCTTTGCTCCCCTTGCGGTAACCCCATGCCCCATCACACGACCTCTGGTTTTAGAGATTTCGCACAAAAAAAATTGAGTGTCGGAAAAAAGGTCTGTACATATTATAAGGGATGTTGCCAAAATTTGCAACATCCCTTTGTAAATCTTTCGTGATTTTTTCACATATTTTCGTGTTTTTTCGCAATACTCTTTAGGCATAGTTGTGTATATTTTATATTCAATTTAGTACAATTAACCAATGAGCACTGCGATCAGGATCCCCAGGATCGCCCCGGCAACTACCTGCAGCGGCGTATGTCCCACGTATTCCTTTAATTTTTCCTGGAGAAATACTCCATCAAGGTTCAGAATATTCTCAAAAAATACACTATTCAGCAGCTTCGCCTGTTTTCCCGTCTCCCGTCTCACGCCCATCGCATCGTACATTACGATCATCGCAAGGACAAAGCTGACGGCAAACTCAAAACTTCCGACTCCGTATTTCATTCCGGAAGCTGTTGTGAGCGCGCAGACGGTAGCCGAATGGGAGCTCGGCATTCCGCCTGACCCGAAGATCCGTTCAGGATTAAAAGACCGGTTCAGGACCATATCGATCACGGTCTTTAAAAACTGCGCGACCGTCCACCCCAGCACAGCACTGATCAGCACCTGGTTTCCCAGAAGTTCATTCCATATCGTCATGTTTTCCTCTTTTCTGTAAGATCATTATCAGGCGGCTATTCAGACAAGTGAAAGCACGCTTCGCGGGTTTCCCCTTGTTATCGCGACAGTCGCCAGGGTCTCGCGCAAGCGCGGACTCTGGCTCGTTGTTCGCGTAAATGACATTCCCGCCCACATGGATGCGTGGGCGGGAATGGATTGTGTGAACAACTTAATATCCGATCAGCCAGTCGTATAATTCCTGATATTTCTTTGCGGAGCCATTCCATGAAAAATCTACAGCCATTGCCCGGTCAATGATCTTGTTCCACTCCCGCTTCTTATCGTAGAAGATATGTTTCGCGTAGCGGATGATGTTTAACATTTCGTGGGCATTGTAGTTTGCAAAGGAGAATCCCGTTCCTGTTCCCTCAAACTCGTTGTACGGCCACACCGTATCCTTTAAGCCGCCGGTCTCACGGACGATCGGCACGGTGCCGTACCGGAGCGCCATGAGCTGGCTCAGTCCGCACGGTTCAAATAAGGAAGGCATCAGGAAGGCATCGCAGGCCGCATAGATCTTGTGGGACAGCGGCTCGGAATAATAGATCTGCGCCGATACCCTGTCGTGATACTTCCAGTCATAATGGCGGAACATATTTTCATAGTTCTCATCGCCGGTTCCAAGGACCACTAACTGGACATCGTCTGTACAGATCTCGTCCATAACGCACTGGATCAGGTCGAGACCTTTCTGGCTCGTGAGTCTCGAGACGATACCGATCATAAATTTCTTATCATCTCTGGCAAGTCCGAGCTCTTCCTGGAGTGCGCGTTTATTTTTGACTTTTTCTTTTCGGAAGTTCTTCGCATTATAATTCTGAACGATATCCGGGTCCGTCTCCGGGTTGAATACATCGTAGTCGATTCCGTTTACGATACCGCGGAGATCATTGGCGCGGGCGCGCATGAGTCCGTCCAGTCCTTCCCCGTAGAACGGAGTCTTGATCTCCTCCGCGTAAGTATTGCTGACCGTCGTGATCGCATCCGCGTACACGAGACCGCCCTTTAACATATTTCCGTCTTTATAAGCTTCCAGCTTATCAGGAGTAAAGAAATAGTCCGGAAGACCGGAAAATCTCTGAATCGTCTTCACATCCCAAACGCCCTGGAATTTCAGGTTGTGGATCGTCATAACGGATTTGATCCCGCGGAAGAATTCGCCCTCGCCGAATCTGCCTTTCAGATATACCGGGATCAGTCCGGTCTGCCAGTCGTGGCAGTGGATCACATCCGGTCTCCAACCGATTACCGGGAGTGCGGATAAGGCCGCCTGGGAGAAGAATGAGAATTTTTCCAGATCGTAATACCAGTCTCCATACGGCTTATCTCCCCAGAAATAGCTCTCGTTGTCGATAAAATAGAAGGTGATCCCCTCATAAACATATTCAAGGATCCCGACATAACGACTCTGTCCCAGATAGTCCATATAGAAATGATTTACATAAGTAAGGTTGCTCAAAAATTTATCTTTGATGCAGAGATATTTCGGGATCATGACCCGAACATCAAAATATTCTTTATCAAAACATTTCGGTAAGGAACCCACAACATCGGCAAGTCCGCCCGTCTTGATAAAAGGTACAGCTTCGGAAGCGACAAACAATATTTTTTTCATGATAACCCATCCTTCCACTTTTCTTGCGTTACCGTTCACCGATTTGGACCCGGTAACGTGATCCCGTCGGTCTTTCCATCCCCTGTCGGCAGGATCCGCAGCCAGAACTGCATCATACGGGATCTTCCGTTCAAAAGATCCCTGCCAGTGAACAGCGCTCTGTGCCCCGCTATTAGATTCAGTATAACACATCCCTGTAAAATTAGAAAGTGGGTCTTTTTTGTTTTTTTCAGATTTTTCAGATTCGTTTATAATCCAGTCGGATTTTGTCTACAATCAATGCAATAAATTCTGAATTTGTCGGTTTGCCTTTGCCGCCGTTTACCGTATATCCGAAGAGGCTGTTCAGTGTGTCGAGCTCTCCTCTTCCCCAGGCCACTTCGATCGCATGGCGGATGGCGCGCTCCACGCGGCTCGGCGTCGTTTTATGGGTCTTCGCGATCGTCGGATATAAGATCTTCGTGACCGAAGACAACATCTCGGTATCCCGGACCGACATGATGATAGCATCTCTCAGGTACTGATATCCCTTAATATGTGCCGGGATCCCGATCTCATGCAGCATCTGGGTCACATCCGTCTCCAGATTCTGTTCCATGTAGTTCTCCTTGTCGAGATAAGGCTGTACCCGTTTCATTTCCGTATGTACATTGCCCGCCGCTTTCGCCCGTCCGCGGCAGACTCTGCGGATCTTGTCCAGGACCACGTCGCGGTTGAACGGTTTCATGATATAATAATTCGCTCCGAGGCGGAACGCATCCTCTGTCACATCCTGACTGCTGGCCGCCGTCACCATGATAAACGAAGGGTGGTTCTTCATCTGCGTGTTATTCTTTATCTTTTCCATGACAGAAATTCCGTCAAGTCTCGGCATGATCACATCCATGAGGACAATATCCGGATTTGTTCGGACGATCATATTGTATGCGTCCTCGCCATTATCTGCTTTTCCAACCACATGGATCCCGTCCTCTTTCTCCAGGATCTCGCCAAGTAAATTCAAAGTCTGTCTGTTGTCATCCGCGATCGCAATTGATAATTCTGCCATAATGTTCCTCCTGTTACACTCTGCGTTCTTTTTCTTTCATTTCCCCTGATCCTTTCGGATAGCCGCCGCGATCTTTCACGTTTTGATCTTCTCCGGTAGGAATGTAGAAATTATACGATTTTCTTTCTGTCGAATTCAAGGTTAAACAGGTGTGATTTCGGGTTTTTGCTCGTCATTTTCTGACTATATTCTATTATTTTGTAAATATCTAAATATTTTTCAGCATTCTCTTAGCGGATCTTAGCGAATTTTCGAGTCGAAACAGTTATACAAAAGAATGTGCCTCGGCACATTCTCGCGCCGAGCGCGGTCGCTTGCGACAATCTTCATCTTCGCGCGAGTGTGCATCTTAGACACGTAGCGCCTTTTTGTTTAACAGGAAGTTCCATCGGAATTTCCTGTTAAACAAAAAAGGCCCCGGCATGTCTCCATACCAGGGCTTCGTACTCTGTAAGTATTCTTATTTGATCGTGAGCAGGTAATTCGCAAACTGCTGGGCAGTACGGCCGGAAAGTCCGCCGCCGCGCATCTCGAAGCGGTTCGCCTCGTAGCAGATCTCCTCGTCCGTCATGATATCCGGAGTGATGCCTGCACGTCTCGCAAGTGCGATCGCCATCTCGTTGAAGCCTTCCTTGTTCGGCTTCGCATAGTAGATGGAAAGTCCAAAACGGTTGACCAGGGAGAGTTTTTCTTCCATAGTGTCGGAACGGTGCAGATCTTCGCTGTGCTCCATATCCTCTCTGTCCTTCCATGTCTCCTTGATCAGATGACGGCGGTTTGATGTCGCATAGATCAGGACATTGTCCGGCTTCGTCTCAACGCCGCCTTCGATAACGGCCTTTAAGAACTTGTACTCGATCTCAAATTCTTCGAAAGAAAGATCATCCATGTAGATGATGAACTTGTAATTGCGGTTCTTGATCTGGGCGATGATCGTCGAGAGATCCTTAAACTGGTGCTTGTAGATCTCGATCATGCGCAGGCCCTGCGGATAGAACTGGTTGACGATCGCCTTGATGCTCGTGGATTTACCGGTACCGCTGTCGCCGAACAACAGGACGTTGTTCGCCGCTTTTCCGTCGCAGAACGCCTGGGTATTCTCCACAAGTTTCTTCTTCTGAAGCTCATATCCGATGAGGTCGTCCAGCATCACGGCATCCATGTTGTTGATCGGGAGGAAGCGGACGGAGCCGTCTCCATTCTCAGCAATGCGGAACGCCTTGTTGAGACCGAACATGCCGACACCGAAGTCCTTGTAGAATTCCGTCACATATTTGAAGAAATCAGCTCCGGACTCAGCCGTCTCAAGCTGTTCACTTAAATTTCTCACCTTTTCGCTGACATTTTTATTGTACATCAGCTCTTTTTTGCGGATCGCCTTATAGTGAGTCAGCTGGGTGAAGCAGTCGATGGAAAGTTCTTTTTCCATCCAGGAGAAATCATAGTCGAACAGCTTTTTAAACATCTCAAAGTCATGAGTCACAAAGTTGTTGACCGTTCCGTCCTGAGCCCCCATCTTTTCACAGACGAGGCTGAACGGATTCTCGTTCGTGATCAGCAGGAAGGTCAGGTAATTATGCCATAAATTTTTATCAAATGCATAGTCTGTTGCAACCGTCAGAAGATTTTTTACCTGATGGAATACGCGTCCGCGCAGTGCGTCTTTGGACTCTGTCTGATTTTTTAATTTTTCGCAGATATCCGCAAGCTGCCAGAGGATCGAGTCTTCCGGCAGGCTGCCGTATACGAGCAGGTTTGATACGATCTCATTCATATGGTTTCCTCTCTTGATGCAAAGGACGGCGCAGCTTCTCAACAAGCCCGCCGCCCTTTTTCATTTTCTTCAATTTCGATGTACATCTTCTTGTCTGCTTTCGCGGTCAGGAAGCTTCGGGCATCTGCCCTATGAATCCTTCGCCTACTCTACGATTGCACCTTTATCTGCGGAGGATACGTTCTTTGCGTAGCGTTTTAAGTATCCGGTCAGCTTCTTCGGCTCACGGATCTTCATGGTCTTCTTTCTCTCTTCCATCTCTTCATCAGAAACGAGAAGCTTTAAGCTGTAGTTTGGGATGTCGATCGCGATCTTGTCGCCGTCCTTGATGTAAGCGATCGGGCCGCCTGCAGCTGCCTCCGGAGAGATATGTCCGATTGCTGCACCACAGGACGCGCCGGAGAAACGGCCATCTGTCAGGAGAGCAACGGTCGTATCGAGTTTCATGCCAACGATCGCGGATGTCGGGGAGAGCATCTCTCTCATTCCCGGGCCGCCTGCCGGTCCCTCGTAACGGATGACAACGATGTCGCCCGGAACGATCTTTCCTGCGTAGATCGCAGCGATTGCCTCTTCCTCGGAGTCAAAGCACTTTGCAGTACCGGTGTTGACTAACATCTCCGGTTTTACAGCGGAACGTTTTACGATCGCGCCGTTCGGAGCAAGGTTTCCGAAAAGAACGGCAAGTCCGCCTGTCTTTGTGTACGGATTATCGATCGGACGGATAACTTCCGGATTGCGGTTTACTGCATGCGCAACATTCTCAGCAACCGTCTTTCCTGTTACAGTCCTGCACTCACCGTGGATCATGCCTGCGTCGAGGAGTTCCTTTAATACTGCGGAAATTCCGCCGGCTTCCATCAGATCCTGCATATGGTGATGTCCTGCCGGTGCGAGGTGGCACAGGTTCGGAGTGCGCTCACTGATCTCGTTGATCATATGGAGGTCAAGAGTGATCTCAGCCTCATGAGCGATCGCAAGGAGGTGGAGAGCGGAGTTTGTGGAACATCCGAGAGCCATATCTGTCGTCAAAGCGTTCTGGAATGCTGCCGGTGTTACGATGTCACGCGGACGGATATCCTCCGCTAAGAGCTTCATAACCTGCATTCCCGCAGTCTTTGCAAGACGGATACGTTCAGCGTATACAGCCGGGATCGTACCATTGCCCGGAAGACCGAGACCAAGAACCTCTGTCAGGCAGTTCATAGAGTTTGCGGTGAACATACCGGAGCAGGAACCGCAGCCCGGACAGGAGCTTCCCTCGATCTCAGCAAGCTCTTCATCGTTGATCAGGTTTGCTTTTCTGGCGCCAACTGCCTCGAATACAGTATTTAAATCTCTCTGGTTGATGGAGAGCATCGGACCGCCGGACACGAAGATACACGGAAGGTTCAGACGCATTGCTGCCATTAACATACCCGGAACGATCTTATCACAGTTCGGGATAAATACGAGAGCATCAAAGCAGTGTGCCTTTACCATACATTCGATGGTATCAGCGATCAGCTCACGGGAGCTTAAAGAGAAATGCATTCCGTCATGTCCCATGGCGATACCATCACAGACACCGATCGTATCGAACTCCATCGGGGTTCCGCCTGCAGCGAGAACACCGTCCTTTACGGCACGTGCGATGTTCTGTAAGTGCATATGACCCGGAGCGATCTCGTTGAAAGAGTTTACAACACCAACGAATGGGCGGCGCATCTGCTCATCGTTATATCCGTCTGCCTTTAAAAGGGAACGGTGCGGCGCATGTTCTACGCCTGCTTTTACTTTATCTGAATTCATGATTCTTCTCCTTATGAAACTCAAAGCCAGGCGGGGATGCCTGGCCTTGAAGAATTTTTTTAGGGTTTCGCTGCCCCGCAGTGCCACACTCACGGACTTGCGTTTTCCGCTAGTCCGCAGTGGCACACTCACGGACTTGCGTCCGTTCGTGCGCGGGCATTCGCCCTATAAAGCCGTCGGCAAAGATTCACTTATGTGCAAGCACAACGTGAATCTTTCCCCGCCGCCTTTGCACTGCTCATTTTCCTACGCGACTATTTAGCCTCGTCAAGATCCTGTGTCTGCTTCCAGCCCATCTTTGCTCTTAACTCGCGGCCTGTCTTAGCTGCAAGTGTATCAGCGTGTGCTGCTCTTGCTGCGTTGAAGGTTGTTCTGCCAACCTGGTTCTCAAGGATCCAGTTCTTAGCGAATGTACCATCCTGGATCTCTGTTAATACCTGCTTCATAGCCTTCTTAGCTTCGTCGCCGATGATTCTCTTACCGCTTACATAGTCACCATACTCAGCAGTATCGGAGATGGAGTATCTCATTCCCTCGAAACCAGCGTTGAAGATCAGGTCTACGATCAGTTTCATCTCGTGGATGCACTCGAAGTATGCGTTCTCCGGCTTGTAACCAGCTTCTACAAGTGTGTTGAAACCAGCTTCCATTAATGCGCAAACGCCGCCGCAGAGAACTGCCTGCTCACCGAAGAGGTCTGTCTCTGTCTCTTCCTTGAATGTTGTCTCAAGGATACCGCCTCTTGCTCCGCCGATGCCTGCAGCGTATGCTTTTGCGATCTCCATGGAGTTTCCAGCCGGGTCCTGCTCAACAGCTACGAGGCACGGAACGCCCTTGCCGCCAACATACTGGGAACGAACGGTGTGTCCCGGTCCCTTCGGAGCGATCATGATAACGTTTACATCTGCCGGCGGAACGATCTGTTTGAAGTGGATGTTGAAGCCGTGAGCGAATGCAAGTGTCTTGCCTGCTGTCAGGTTATCTTTGATGTCTTTCTTGTAGAGAGCTGCCTGCTTCTCATCGTTTACAAGGATCATGATGATGTCTGCTGCCTTAACAGCGTCTGCTGTGAGCATAACTGTGAAGCCATCCTCTTTTGCCTTTGCAGCAGATTTGGAACCTTCGTAAAGGCCTACTACAACATCAACGCCGGAATCTCTTAAGTTCAGTGCGTGTGCATGACCCTGGGAACCGTAACCGATAACAGCTACTTTCTTTCCATCAAGAAGTGATAAGTTACAATCTCTCTCATAATACATGGTTGCCATTGTTTTTTTCTCCTTATTCTTCATTGTGATCGACACTTAATGTGTTGTCTATCCCTAAACCGATCGCGATCTCTCCCGACCGGCTAAGTTCTAATATACCAAAATCTCTGACTTTTTCAATAAAAGATTCAACTTTTTTGCTGTCTCCGGTAATCTCGGCAGTCAGATGCTCTTCACCGAAGTCTACGACTTTTCCGCCGTATTCGTTGATCAGATCCAGCACCTGGTGTTTGCTGGAACCTCTGTGGGTTCCTGTCAGGTGCATTTTAATATACATGTGCTGGGCAAAAACGGTGTTCTCCGGCTCCAAAAGGGTTACCGCGCGGACATCGATCAGTTTTTCCAGCTGACGGACCACCTGATCCTTCATATATTCATCTCCTGTGGAGACGATGGTGATCCTTGTATAATTCGGATCATCAAGCGTTCCTGCAGAGATATTATCGATATTATAGCAGCGCTTTGCGTAAAGACCAGCGATGCGGTTTAAAACGCCGAAGCGGTTGTTTACGATCATGGCGACCGCAAACTTTTCAACTTTGTTTTCCATGGTCACCTTATCCTTCCACAATCATGTCTTTGATGGATCGTCCCGGCGGAATCATCGGCAGGACTTTCTCATCCATATCAATGTGACAATCGATCAGAACCGGTCCCTGGGATTTGTCAGCTACATCAAGGGCTTTCTTTAGATCCTCCATCGTGTAGACCGCGTATCCGTCAGCACCGAAGGCTTTCGCCAGAGCCGGGAAGTCCGTCTTTCTGTCCAGGATCGTCTGGGAATAGTGACAGTCGTAGAAAATTGTCTGCCACTGTCTTACCATTCCGAGGACATCATTGTCGAAAATGACGATGGTGATCGGGAGTTCCTGACTCACCGCCGTCGCCATCTCGTTTAAGTTCATTCCGAAGCTTCCGTCTCCGGTGAAGAGAACGGTTCTTCTGCCTCTCGCTGCGATGCATCCGCCGATGGCTGCACCGAGACCGTATCCCATGGTTCCGAGACCGCCGGAAGTGAGAAGCGTATGCGGCTTTTCAAACGGGTAGAACTGCATGGTCCACATCTGGTGCTGTCCGACGTCGGTAGCGACCACTGTGTCCTCGGTACAATGTCTGTGAACTTCCTCAATAATGGCTTCCGGTCCGTAAGGTTTCGGTGCCGGGAGGATCATCTCGTTCTTATAGCCCTCAAGCTCACTCACCCACTCCGGATGCCGTTCTTCCGGGAGCGCTTCCAGAATCTTCGTAAGGATCTCCTTCACATCGCCCCAGAGGCTCACATCAGGACTGACATTCTTTCCGATCTCCGCGCGGTCGATATCGATATGGACCGTCATACATTTCTTTGTGTACTCGTTTAAGTCACCTGTCGCGCGGTCGGAGAATCTAACACCAACTGCCAGAAGCAGATCACATTCGGACTGGGCCTTGATGGACGGATATTTTCCGTGCATGCCGCACATCCCAAGATTCAGCGGATAGGAGGCCGGAACGGAGGTGATTCCCATCATCGAAAGACCGATCGCCGCGTCGACCCGTTTTGAGAGCTCCAGGACTTCTTTCTGGGCTCCTGCTGCCACGACACCGCCGCCTGCGTAGATAAACGGCTTTTTCGCCTTTTTGATCATCTCAACAACTTCACCAATGTCTCCGCACTCGGACTTTCTCGGCTTCTTTACAACACTTGGGACTTTTAAGTCCTCCACATACTCGTATTCCGCAGACTGGACGTTCTTCGGAATATCAATGAGAACCGGTCCCTTACGTCCGGAATTCGCGATCTCGAAGGCTTCAATAATCGTCTTCTGAAGATCCTTAATGTCCCGGACCATGAAGTTGTGTTTTACTACCGGCTGTGTAATTCCGACGATATCCACCTCCTGGAAAGAATCCTTTCCGAGACTGTTTACCGCGACGTTTCCTGTGATCGCGACCATCGGTACGGAATCGAGGTAGGCATTCGCGATCCCTGTCACCAGATTTGTAGCACCGGGACCGCTTGTCGCCAGGACCACGCCGGTCTTTCCGCTTGCTCTCGCATATCCGTCAGCGGCATGGGCAGCTCCCTGCTCATGGGCCGCTAAGACATGTCCGATACGGTCAGACGCAAGATAGAGTTCGTTATAGATATCAAGCACTGCGCCCCCCGGATATCCGAAGACCACTCTCACGCCCTGATGGATCAGCTCTTCCACCAGGATCCGCGCTCCGTTCATTTTCATAGCTGTTTTTCCCCTCATCTTATTTCTTTCAGAATGTCCGACTCTGTCAGACATTCCCGTCTTTTCTTTTTTCGGTACGGACAAATGTCCGTATCAAAATTCAGGTATAAAAAAGCCTTACAGCGTTACACTGTAAGGCTTTGCTTTCTTTCGTAACTTGTTCTTTCAAGTTTCTATCAGGCAATCCCGAATTCAGTATAACGCAAATAAGCATTCCCGTCCACGACGATAATGCTGACGATAATTCGAATCACGACTGCGAGTAGAATAAGATTCGTCATATCTTTGCGTCTCCTTTCCAGTTGCCCTTCAGCAATGTTGCTATGTTTTATTATAAGCACTTTGTCAGAAATTGCAAGTAGTTTCTTTTTATAGCTTGTATGAACCAGAGTTATGTAACATCGCTGGCTCGTCAGTGCCTTTTGTTTAACTGGGAATTCATCGGAGTTCCCTGTTAAAAGAAAAAGCTCTGCAGGCACCGGGATTTCCCCGGCCTGCAGAGCTGCTCCTATTTCAAATTATTTTTACAGTTTTGAATATCCATACGGATTGATCAGCGCATCCAGTTTCTTTCCTTCCTTACATAACGGGCAGTTTCTGTAGTCGCTGTACTGGTAATCCGGAACATCTTTTAATCCGAATACCGACTTGATCGGAATTCCGTTGACATTCTCAAGTGCGCTGAATACTGCGGAGATCCCCTGAATAATTCCTCCATAGTACTGGACACCCTCGATCGCCTTGTTGATCGTCAGACCTGTTGTCACGGTCGCGGTGAGGATCAGCACATTCTTTCCATTGATCATTGCGCGGTAATTGTCCTTAAACACGATCTGGCTGTTGCTGTTGAACTCCGGTTTGATAACGTAGATCGTCTTATGGGCGTTCTTCGACATGAAACCGCCTTTTGTCAGCTCCTGCGCAAGAAGCGTTCCGATCACCTCGGTCCCTTCCATGCATACGATTGTATCGACGATCATATCGTACAGATACATATGTACGAGTGCCTGGGCAATTCCTCCCGCCTCACTCAGACGGCTCTTTACCGTCGTCAGGTCAAAATAGTAATTCGTGTGGGCATGATTCGTTGCAAAATGTCCCTTTACGATTTTTAACGGGGTATCTGTACCGGTCGTCTGAATTTTGTCATACTTTAACTCCATACACGATCCTCCTTATTCAAATCTCACGTTTACTGTTATTTGACTATATTATACCGAATTTTCAGATACTATTCAAGGAATTTTCCTGTTTTTCATCAGGTTTTTCGTCACTGTTTACGCCTTGCGCAAACAGTAACGGTTTTTCTCCCTGTTTTTCTACCACGCAAGGACCTCATGTCCGGTCTCTGTCACGAGTACCATGATCTCCCTCTGGGCAGACGGAAGCCTGTCATCGGTATAGATCGTCCAGCCATTGCTGTCATCCACAAAGATATCCGGACGGCCCATGTTGATCATCGGCTCGATGGTAAAGATCATCCCCGGTGCCATAAGCATCTCCTCGCCCCGTCTTGTCACATAGCTTACAAACGGGTCTTCATGGAACTCAAGGCCGACACCGTGGCCGCCGACTTCCTCGACAATGGTGTATCCGTTCTTCTTCGCATAGTCATGGACTGCCTGCCCCATATCTCCTAAGAATCCCCACGGTTTTACCTGTTCAAGACCTTTTTCCACAGCTTCGTTCGTGACACGGACAAGTTTTTCCTTTTCCGGATCCACGTTGCCGATCAGGAACATTCTGGACGAATCAGAGAAATATCCGTGAAGGATCGTGGAGACATCCACGTTGATGATATCGCCGTCTTTTAAGACAACATCCCCGGACGGGATTCCGTGGCACACCTGATCATTGATGGAGGTGCACACGCTCTTCGGGAATCCCTCATAATTTAACGGTGCCGGAATCCCGCCGTGCTTTGTCGTAAAGTCGTATACCCACTGGTCGATCTCCTCCGTGGTAATTCCCGCTCTGATGTGCTCCGCCACATAGTCAAGGACTGCCACATTCAGTTTTCCGCTCTCACGAATCCCCTCGATCTGTGCCGGTGTCTTGATGATCTTGTGGGACGGAACCTCGTGGCCTGCGAAGCGGGCACGACTGATCTTCTGGTCAAATGCCATATGGCACTCACAATATGGCTTCCCGCTTCCACACCAGCATGGATCATTTTTTCCGATTCTGCGAAACATAATTTTTCCTCTTTTCTATCTGTTTTTGCATTTCTGTACTGTACGGGATTTTCCCTAAAAAAGAATATGCCTGGCACATTCTCGCGCCTCACGCGGTCATGTGCGGCAATCTACATCTTCACGCGATTGCACATTAGAAAATTCTTGTCCGTGTACAGAAATTGCGTTTGCGAATTCTTTTATTTTCCTGTATAATATCCTTATCTATCATAACGTCGGAGACTCTGTTTGTCAAATAAGTCTCCTGAGAAAATATGCCGTTAATATCACGGGCGTGGATTTTCCGGACTGAAAATCTCCCGCGTTGCAGAGGCGGCTTTAAAGAAAGTGAGGAATTTACATGAACGTACTGATCACCGGGTTCGACCCCTTCGGCGGAGAACCGATCAATCCGGCATGGGAAGCCGTAAAAGCCATGAAAGACGAGATCGCCGGGGCAAAAATCACGAAGCTGCAGATCCCGACCGTAGTCGCTAAATCCATTGCGAAGGTCCATGAAAAGATGCAGGAGCTCCACCCGGATATCGTTATCAGCATCGGTCAGGCCGGCGGACGGTTCGGCGTGACTCCGGAGCGTGTTGCGATCAATGTAACAGATGCAAGAATCCCGGATAACGAAGGAAACCAGCCCATCGATGAGCCGATCTTTGCAGACGGAGATGCTGCCTATTTCTCCAATCTTCCGGTGAAGGCGATGGTTCAGGAGATCAGGAACGCCGGTTATCCTTCTACCCTCTCCAACACCGCAGGAACCTATATCTGCAACCATGTCATGTATGGAATTTTATACTATATCCAAAAGGAATTTCCAAATGTACGCGGTGGCTTTATCCACGTTCCGTATGCCGTTTCCCAGGTTGTCAATAAACCGGCGACCCCGTCTATGGCCATTGCGGATATTACGGCTGCATTGGAAGCGGCTGTGAAGGCCGCTGTTGAATATGAGCAGGATATCAAAGTGATCGGCGGAGAGACACACTAAAAGTCACTTCTGTCGCACAAAAAAACTTCATCTTCGGAAGTTTTTCAGGCTGTAATACCAGTCTGAACAACTCCAAGGATGAAGTTTTTCTGTAACTGTTCAGTAGGTCTGCGCACTTGCTGCGCTGACCGTAAGAAAACATAGGCTGGAGGGCAAAAATCCCATCAGCGAAGCTGATCTGGAATGGATTTTTGCGTGTAACTATGAAGGTACTGAATAGTTACGTTTTTCTTTTATCCGGGTTCCGGACTGCCTTTCGAGGCACCCGCCCGGGATCCGGTTTTCTGATTATTCTTTTGTTCCTCTCTCCGCAGACGCGTTGAGTTTTCCGTCGACCACGTCGATCTTGATCGTATCTCCGGTATGGACACCATCCGACAGGATCAGGCGGGCTGCCAGAGTCTCCACATTCTTCTGCAGATATCTCTTAAGCGGTCTTGCGCCGTATACCGGATCATAACCGTTGTCCACAATAAACTGCTTTGCAGAATCGGAAAGTGCAACCACAAGCTCTTTATCCGCCAGACGCTTGTTGATATCGGCAACAAGCAGATCAATGATGCTTCCGATGTTGTTCTTTGTAAGCGGCTTGAAGAGGATCGTCTCATCAAGACGATTTAAGAACTCCGGACGGAAGTGGGATCGCAGATCGTTCATGACCTCAGCCTTTGCCTCCGGCTTGATATCACCGTTCTCATCGATGCCGTCAAGCAGATACTGGGAGCCGATATTGGAGGTCAGGATAATGATCGTATTCTTGAAGTCCACGGTCTTACCCATGGAATCTGTGATACGTCCATCATCGAGGACCTGAAGCAGAACATTGAATACATCCGGATGTGCCTTCTCGATCTCATCGAACAAAACGACACAATACGGTTTTCTGCGGACTGCCTCTGTGAGCTGACCGCCCTCATCGTATCCGACATATCCTGGCGGCGCTCCGATCAGACGGGATACGGAGTATTTCTCCATGTATTCACTCATATCGATCCGGACCATGTTGTTCTCATCATCAAACAGACTTGCCGCAAGTGTCTTTGCAAGCTCTGTCTTGCCGACACCGGTAGATCCGAGGAACAGGAAGGAACCGATCGGCTTTGTCGGATCCTTGATCCCGGCCTTGGAACGGATGATCGCGTCTGTAACCTTCTCGACTGCCTCATCCTGACCGACAACACGTTTGTGGAGCTCATCGTCCAGATGAAGGGTCTTGTTTCTTTCACTTTCCGTGAGTTTTGCAACCGGGATGCCCGTCCAGCGGGAGATGATCCTTGCGATCTCATCTTCGGTAACGCTCTCATGAACAAGGCTCAGATCTGCGTTCTTTACCTTCTCCTCCTCTTCCTTCAACTCTTTTTCAAGCTGCGGAAGCTTACCGTACTGGAGCTCTGCTGCCTTATTCAGATCATATTTCTGCTGTGCATCCTGGATCTGACGATGGACTGCCTCGATCTCCTCACGGATGGAGGAAAGCTTATCAACCGTCGCCTTCTCGTTCTGCCACTGGGCCTTCTGAGTCGCGAACTGGTCATGGAGCTCCGCCAGCTCCTTCTGAAGATCCGCAAGACGTTCCTGACTTAAATGGTCTGTCTCTTTCTTAAGAGCCGCCTCCTCGATCTCAAGCTGCATGATCTTTCTGGAGAGTTCATCCAGCTCCGTCGGCATGGAATCGAGCTCCGTCTTGATCATTGCGCAGGCTTCATCCACGAGGTCGATAGCCTTATCCGGAAGGAAACGATCACTGATATAACGGTTGGAAAGGGTTGCCGCCGCTACAAGCGCGGAATCGGTGATCTTTACGCCATGATAAACCTCATAACGGTCCTTCAGTCCACGAAGGATCGAGATCGTATCCTCGACCGTCGGCTCATCAACCATAACCGGCTGGAAACGACGTTCCAGAGCCGGATCCTTCTCAATATATTTCCGGTACTCATCCAGAGTTGTCGCACCGATACAGTGCAATTCACCACGGGCAAGCATCGGCTTTAACATATTGCCGGCATCCATGGAGCCTTCCGTCTTTCCGGCTCCGACGATGGTGTGAAGCTCATCGATGAACAAAATAATCTGTCCTTCGCTCTTTCTCACCTCATCGAGAACGGCTTTTAAACGTTCCTCAAACTCACCACGGTATTTCGCACCCGCAACAAGGGCACCCATATCCAGTGAGAATAATTTCTTATCTTTTAAGCCCTCTGGCACATCGCCGCGGACGATACGCTGTGCAAGACCTTCTACAACGGCGGTCTTACCAACACCGGGTTCACCGATGAGAACCGGGTTGTTTTTCGTTTTTCTGGAAAGGATCCGGATCACGTTCCGGATCTCGGCGTCACGGCCGATCACCGGGTCCATCTTCTGGTCTCTTGCCTTTTCTACAAGGTCGGAACCGTATTTATTTAAGGTATCGTAGGTTGCCTCCGGATTATCACTGGTAACTCTCTGGTTGCCGCGGACCGTGGACAGAGCCTGTAAGAATTTATTCCGGTCGATCCCATAAGTACGGAACAGTTCCTTCATAGCCTTGTTCGGCTGTTTTAACAGGCATAAGAACAGATGCTCAACGGAAACATATTCGTCCCCCATCGCCTTTGCCTCGTCCTCAGCATCGATCAGAACTTTATTGAGGTCCTGGGTCAGATAGACCTGTCCGCCTCCGGATACCTTCGGCAACTTCTTAAGTGCTGCTTCTGCCTCATCTGTAAACTGCTCACCGGAGATTCCCATCTTTGTGATCAGCTTTAAGATCAGGCTGTCATCTAACTTTAACAGACTCACCAGGAGATGTTCCTGGTCGATCTGCTGATTTCCATATTCATAAGCCAGCTTCTCGCAGTTCTGGACTGCTTCCACTGATTTCTGTGTAAATTTGCTGATATTCATGATCGCAAGCCTCCCTTCAATTCTGAAGTACTTGTTGTGTTTGTTGTCAGTAATACCGCCCAGCGAAATTTTCATCCGCCGGGCGGCTTAATCTTTCAGATACGTGGCAGCTTCGCATGCGTTTCTGTATCGTTACCGCTCGGGGCTGTCAGATCACCCTTCGATGGAAATGTGCTTCGGACCTTCAACCTTCTTCTCTTCCTCTTTCGGAATCGATACACTCAGGATACCGTTTTCGAATTTTGCCTTAATCTCCTCTTCCCGGATCTCCTCGCCAAGATAGAAGGTTCTGCTCAGAGCACCTGCATAACGTTCCTTGCGGATGTATTTGCCTTTCTTATCTTCCTCGTCCTTATCAAGACCTTTCTCGGCACTGACGGTCAGATAACCATCCTTCAGTTCGATCTGGATCTCATCTTTCTTAAATCCCGGAAGATCGATATCAAGCTCATACGTCTTTTCCGTCTCTCTGACATCTGTCTTCATCAGTCTGGATACATTCTTACCATACAACGGATCCTTCTTTTCTGTAAAGAACTTCTCATCAAACGGGAACATATTATCAAATAAACTTTCTCCAAAAATACTCGGCATATACATAAATCATTCCTCCAATCAGAATTCCTGTTTTCTTGTTTGTCATCTATCTGAAAGAACTTCAGAAGATTTTCCAATCTTGGGAACTCCTTGAGATCCTTTGATTTTTTCTCTCTTCCTTTGTTCTGCATGTAATATAACACATATTATTAGCACTGTCAAGAGGTGAGTGCTAATTTTCTGTGAAGAATTTGTGAATTCTGAGAATCATGTATTGTACGTAATTTTTAATTCAGAAAATTCTTATCCGTATACAATAACATGTGCCGCTTAAAAATCCACTGCTTTACATTTTCGCCAGTTTTTGCTATAATAATGCTACATCGTGTGGCGTTTCTGCGTAAATCCAGTTGCAGAAGCGCCACACTTTTTTTATCTCCGTGGGAGTTAGGTCTCCGACCGAGATAAATGCTCCGCGAGGATGCGCAGTGATTCTGATAGGAATACCAGAATCAAGCGCCGAGTCTCACGGGTGTTCGATTTAAATTGAAAGAAGGTGGGAAGTGAACGATAAAGAACAATTTTATAGACAGATCGTGTTGCAGAAATGCGTAAGTCCGGATTTTAAGGAGCTTACGCATTTCTTATTTTTTTAGAAAAAGGAGATTATTAGATTATTATGGAAATTGGAAATCAGTTTTTGGGAACAGAGCGTATTGATAAGCTGATGCGTCAGTACGCGGTTCCCTGCATCATCTCACTATTAGTAGGTGCATTGTACAATATTGTTGATCAGATCTTTATTGCTAACGCCAGCTATCTCGGCTCTTACGGAAACGCAGCTAATACCGTTGTTTTTCCGCTGACGGTTGTTGCGCTGGCTATCGCGGTTATGGTCGGTGACGGCTGCTGTGCCTTTGTCAGCATGGCGCTTGGCCGAAATGAAACAGCCCGGGCAAAGCGCAGTGTCGGCAATGCGGTGGTTTTGATCATTGTAGGAAGTCTTATCCTGACCGCCGTATATCTGATCTTTGCAAACAGCATCATCGCCATGTTCGGCGGTACGGTCAATGAGGAAACTTACCGGCATTCACAGGAATATTTCTTCTATATTACTCTTGGGATTCCGTTTTATATGTTTGGTCAGGCTATGAATCCCATTATCCGTGCAAACGGGAACCCGAAATTTGCCATGATTTCCACATTGGCTGGCGCTGTTATCAACATCATTCTTGATCCGATTTTCATTTTCGGCCTTCAATGGGGCATGATGGGTGCAGCCATAGCCACAGTGATCGGTCAGGTGGTAACAGCAATTCTCGCCGTCTGGTATCTGCTGCACATGCGGATCATCAAGCCGGAAGCCGGTGACTATGCACTTTCTCCCAATATATTCGGACGGATGCTCACCCTTGGTATTACCAGCTTTCTCTCTCAGATCAGCCTTGTGGCCGCAATGGCAGCGATCAACAATATGCTCCGTAAATACGGTGCATTGGACGCTGTGTTCTCACAGGAGCAGTACGCACAGATCCCCATGGCAGTCGTCGGGATCGTAATGAAATTTTTCCAGATCGTCATTTCTATCGTAGTCGGCATGGCAGCCGGCTGTATTCCGATCGTCGGCTATAACATGGGTGCAGAAAAGACCATGCGTGTGAGGGAGCTGTTTACCCGGCTGCTTATTTCCGAGGCTTTGGTAGGTGCAGTCGCGCTCATACTGGCGGAAGGATTCCCGCATCAGCTTATCGCTATTTTCGGCGCTTCGAATGAGAGCAGCTACTATACCGATTTTGCTGTTAAGGCATTCCGTACCTATCTTTGCATGATGATCTTCGCGTGTGTCAACAAGGCATGCTTCATCTTTTTACAGGCCGTGGGCAAGGCATTGACATCTACCATGCTTTCCATGTTCCGTGAGGTAGTATTCGGAGTCGGCTTCGCATTGCTCCTTCCGGTTTTCTTCGGTCTGGACGGTGTTCTGTATTCCATGCCTGTTTCAGATATTCTGACCTTTATTATCTCAGCAGTGATTATCATAAAAACATATCATGAATTAAATGTGAAAGGAGCATAAGACGTATGAAAAACAGAGTGATTACGATCAGCCGTGAATTTGGCAGCGGCGGACGCACCATCGGAAAAAAAGTGGCAGAACAGCTGGGCATCCCCTGCTATGATGCAGAGATCATTCAGAAAATGGTAAAAGAAACCGGTTTTACACCGGAGTATGTAAAGGAAGCCGGTGAATATACGCCTGGCAGCTTCCTCTCATCTGCATTTTCAAACCGCTTATTTGGCCTCACAAATGAAGATATTCTGTGGGAGCATCAATATAAGGTCATCACGGAGCTTGCACAAAAAGGCCCCTATGTAATTGTTGGACGCTGTGCTGATTACATTTTACAGGATAAGGCCGACTGCCTGAAGGTCTTTATCCATGCGGATATGGATTTCCGTGCCCGGCGCATCGTCGAGGTTTATGGAGAACGGGAACAGTCCCCGGAGGAACGCTTGCGCGATAAGGATAAACGCCGTGCCGCATATCACCGGTTCTATACCGACATGAAATGGGGATATGCGCAGAATTATCATCTGACACTCAACAGCGGTGTGCTTGGAATCGATCAGTGTGTAAAAATCATTGCTTCTTTATATTAGAGATATCCTTCACACTGCATTTCATTGCAGACAGGAGCAGCATCTAATCTATTCCCTTTCCGGATCCGGAAAGGGAATTTTGTATCTATCCGCGCAGATAAGTGCTATAATATAATACTAAGATCATGCTGTCCGAAGTCCGACGCAGGCTTGTCTGTAGGAATACTTTTGCCCCTGGGCCCACCAAAGACATGATTCAAGTCGGAGACCTGACTCCCACCGAGACAAATTTGCTGTTACTCACCACTAAAAAATGTGGAAGTCTTCTCGACTGAGATAAAAGGATCAATAAAAAAAGAAAGTGATGGATAAAAAATGCAGACGTATACTTATGTTTCCAAGGGAAAATTTGAATTAATGGAAAAACCGAAGCCGGTTCTTATGGATGAACGAGATGCCATTGTAAAGGTAACACTCGCCAGCATTTGCTCAAGTGACCTGCACATTAAACACGGAAGCGTCCCCCGCGCAGTGCCGGGTATAACTGTCGGACATGAAATGGTCGGTATTGTTGAAGATATCGGCAGCGCCGTAACGAATGTGAAGCCCGGTGACAGAGTCACGGTAAACGTGGAAACCTTCTGTGGGGAATGTTTTTTCTGCAGGCATGGTTATGTAAACAACTGCACCGATCAGAATGGCGGCTGGGCTCTCGGATGCCGGATCGATGGCGGACAGGCAGAATATGTTCGCGTACCGTTTGCAGATCAGGGGCTAAATAAAATCCCGGATCATGTTACAGACCGTCAGGCTTTGCTGGTCGGAGATGTTCTTGCCACCGGTTTCTGGGCAGCTCGTATTTCTGAGATCAAAGAGGAGGATACGGTATTGATCATCGGAGCCGGACCTACGGGCATCTGTACGCTGCTCTGTGTCATGCTGAAGAACCCGAAGCGTATCATTGTCTGTGAAAGAGACGAAGGCCGTATCCGCTTTATCCATGAGCACTATCCGGAAATCCTTACCGTATCACCCGAAGCTTGTGCAGATTATGTTCGTGCCAACAGTGACCATGGCGGAGCAGATGTCGTTCTCGAAGTTGCAGGAGCCGAATCCACGTTTCGCCTTGCATGGGAATGTGCAAGACCAAATGCGGTCGTAACGGTCGTTGCTCTTTATGACAAGGCTCAGACTCTGCCGCTGCCGGATATGTACGGCAAGAACCTCACGTTCAAGACCGGCGGTGTAGACGGCTGCAATTGTGAGGAAATACTGCGGCTGATCGCAGAGGGCATACTGAATACGGAACCACTTATCACACATACATACCCGTTAGACAGGATCGAAGAAGCATACACCCTCTTTGAAAATAAGATGGACGGTGTGATCAAGGTAGCCATCGAGTGTTAATACGGTTCCCAATCCCGGTTCCTGCACACTGTATTTAAATTGTCTTCCCGGCAACCGATTCCGTTTCTCTATAATAACACAGTCCACTGCATCCATACGGAAACAACATTCGCTTCATATCCTTGATATATTCCTCTTCCGTATCCACATGCTCAAGGATATCCAGAGCTGTCTTCAGGTTCCGGATATCCTTTTCCATAAAATCCACATAATTTCCACGCCCCACAAGCTTCAAATGGGTGATTCCGGCCTTTCGCAGCTGATACAGTGCGCAGAGTCCACAACCTGTCGCACCGCAGAGATAGCCGTCGGGATCATACATCCGTTCCTCATCATCTTCTTTCGGTTTATCTGTGCTATGCTCATCATTCGCATCTTTCACTGTGCTCTCCATCCGTGAGATCAACTTCTCTGTTTCTTCACATTCTTCTTTTTCCTCTCTCTTTCCTTTAACTTTTCCTATCTTATACGGTACCCGGCACAGATGCCCCATCTCGTCGCAGTGCAGGGAATTACAGAACGCCCCCGAAAACTGACAGAGCTCGTTCAGTGCAAATGCCTCAAATTCATATACGCCTCTGCTGCCCTTTTCCCTCTCATGCCGGATCACCGACTCCATGTCTGCGAAGCTGTTCTTCCTGTGAAAGATAAGCCGACTGACATCCAAGCGGTCAAATACATCTATCATCCTGCTGTTTACCTCTGCCGTCTCCCCACTCAGATGGATCTCACAGCGGATCCCATTATTTTTCAGGTAGATCAGCAGCGCCGGATCCGCGATAATAAAGCTTGAAAATCCAAGCTCCGTACACCGGTGAAGGACATCCGCGATCTCTGAGTACTGCTCCGGTGTATAATAAAGCGAATTAAATGTCAGATGTACCGGCTTCCCATATTTTCTCACCAGCGCCGCCAGAATCCTCAGCTCACTCTCCGCCCCGATCTGCACGTTGATGCCAAGAACCTCGCGGCGGTTTAGCGGCAGCACCGTCCCGTATTTTTTATTCCATTCATAAGGTACGTATCCGCAGAAAAACTCATCTGCCCCGGCCTCGACGTACCGCACATATTCATCGATGGATCCAAGTCCCGCCGTGATCTTCATTGTATTTCTCCTTAAACTCAGCTTCTCAACTTCTGAAAGTTCGCACCTGCCACATTTCGTTTCTTTTTTCACAAGTACAATTCTGACTATCTGCTATTTTTAATTGCATATTAGTTACAGTAAATTTACTACGATTCTATCAATTCTTTTCTCTTTCCAACCTTCTGTATCCGCCATTCCGGAAACTGAACTCTCATCCAGCGCAAAGAGCGAATTATACCGCCCCACCATCTTCAAATGCTTTGGATACAGAAAGACTTTCTCCCCGCAATATCCCGGACACGATTCCGGCAGTTCCTGCTTTCCACGTTCTCCATTTTTACGCGCAGCATACAGTGTACAATACTGGGAGGTGTTCGTCTGATAAAACGGAACGTGGATGCTGTTCTTTCCTTCCGGAAATTGCTGCCTGTATCCGCAGGACTCCCACTCGTACCGCCGGATCCCGAACGTGTCCCTCAGATACGTCCGGTAAAATTCCGCATTCAGGCTGTTGTCCCGAAAATATCCTGTCTCTCCCTGCTTGTATCCCATCCGTGGATCCTTTTTTCTTTTATTTAACAGAGTCCCCATACAGGGCACAAGAGCTTCTTTTTCTTCCTTCCATTCCTTCCGCTCTCTCAAAAGCTCCAGCAGACCCCAGTCGTTTGCCGCGATCTCCAGAAATGTCTCCCGGTTTCTGCACCACTCTTCCAGCTCATCCAACAGTTTTTCCACCGGTTTCAGCATAAATTCCCGCAGATATGAAAATGTAACTGTCACAGCCAGACCTTCCGACTCTGCCTTTTTAAAGATCTCAAACAACTGCCGTTTTTCAGGAAACAGCAGATGGCAGAAGGCATTTCCCACATAAATCCGCTCTGGAACCGGCATTCGTTTTCCCAGCTCTTTAGCCCCATTCACGTTCCAGTACCAGTCCATAAAATCGCGGAATTTCATGGATAAATACCGCTCATAAAGCTCCGGACGGTCCAATTCCACAGCAACTTCGATATTCTTCCGTTCCTGCTCTTTATATTCTTTGTATTCTTTATGTTCTTTGTATTCTTCGAGTTCAAAATCTCCTGCTGCGATGCAATTTTCCCTTATACCTGACTGATTTTCGATTCGCGTTTCCAGCCTCGCCCTGTCTTCTCCTTCATCAAACCATTCTTTTTTCTGTTCAATGAAATTCTCCGCAAACTGTTCATCCTTTTTTGCCGGATACCCGGTAAGCGCCATTGCAAGTTCCCCGTCCTCGCACTCCAGCTTCAGCCGCACAAATCTATCATACCAAAGGATCAGTTTTCCAGCGCATTCCCGGTATTTCTCCTGCTCCACAAACACCGAATACTCATATACCGGAATCCCCGGTCCATCTTCCACACGCACTTCCATCTCAAAAGAACGAATCTCAACTTCCGTATACGGATCCCCGCTTTTCTTCTCCTGACTCCCCGCCTTCAGCCCGTTGAAACCATCATAAAAACAGATCCGGAATCCCTTTACTTCGCGGATCTCATCCAATGTCCGAAAACAAAATCCTTGTTTCGCAAGCTCCGTGATCCGGATCTCCTGCCCGTCTGCAAATCCCGTCACCAGTCCGAACGGGATCATAAAAACTCCGTTTATTTCTCTCTTCCCTGACACTTTTCGTTCCCCAATTCAAATCTTTTTACAGTACCATAGCTCACGCCGCTCGTGAATTACCCACCACTTAATTTTGAAGAAATTTGAAGTGGGGGCTTCTGGGGAATCCTTGGACTCCCGTTTAAGAAGTTTGATCTTTGAGTTTCCGCCCGCTCTCAGGCGATCCTTATTCTTACAGGCGTATCCACATCGCCTCTATCATATAGAGCCCTTAGGCTCACAATGTTACATTTACGCATGATATTTAAAGCACCATTGACATCAGCGTTGATCCGCCTTCCAGAGCGGTCCTGATACAGGCCACGGCAGATCCTGCGGCCGGAAAAGACCGGTGGCACAAGTCCTGCTTCTCCATATACGGGCATTTCATCCAGATCCCAGAAGGATGCCATGGAAGTATAGCTTTCCTCTTGTTCCACGTAGCGGATCCCATTCATTTCACACAGATATTTCAGTTTCCTGCGGAGTATCCCGAACGGAATTCCCACAAAGACCTGGTTCATCTGCCTGCCAAGGTCTGAGGAGCGCTGGAATGTGGTATTGTAGCCCACGATCAGGGTTCCGATATCGTTCCGGATGCAGTAGGTGACCACCTGTTTCGCTGCTTTACCCATGTAGTCACGGACCTGGTTGTTTCTCTTCCTCTGCAAAACGGCCTGACGTCTGGTTGTTTTCTTTCCGTAGTGCTGCTTGTCTTTGACGCTCTGCAGGCAGGCGTTCCGCTTGTTGAACCACTGGTTGATGGATTTTAAGCGTTTCCCATCAATGAGGAAGCTTTCCCCTCTGTTGGAAACGGCCGTCATGAGATTGTCGATCCCGAAGTCGATCGCCAGTGCATGGGTTGGATTCAGATTTCTCTGAGCCGCTTCCACCTGATAGGTGTACTGGATCTCAAAGAACCTGGCGTCTGCTTTTGGGATGATACGGATCTCCTTAATGGTTTTATCTGCCAGGACCGGCGGGACGGTAATGGTGACCGGTTTATGATGCTTCTTATACGCTGCTGAGTACGGAAGGACAAACCGGTTCCCATTCAGTCTTACAAACCCGACGATCAGGGTTGCGTAGCCGTCTTTTGGAAGGTATTTGGGCAGCCTGCAGGATGAAAACGGATACTTCCCCTGCTTTGCCAGTTTCAACAAACCGAAGAAAGACTTAAAAGATCCATCCACTTCCTTAAGGATCTGCTGGGCCATGTTGGAATTCAGCAGCCGATAGTTTTCGGAAGTCTTTAAGATGGCGTAGTTTTTCTCATATGGGAGATACCGGCTATGTTCAAAGTAATGCTGCCGTACCTGGTAGATGGCCTGGTTGGTCAGGTTTTTGGCTGTGCGGCATAATTCCCGTAGAATGAGGAATTCATCTTTGGACAGATGCTTTAGCTGCTGGCATACGGTCAAATACAAAACGGTTCCTCCTTTCCTAATTGGTGTAGAACATATGTTCTGTGTTAATTATAGCACATGGTTTCACAAAAGGGAAGAGAAAGAATTGTAATTGCTTACCGTTTTACATCTGTCTGTGTATCGTTATAGTGGCATTCATCCCGCCACCTACGAGGAATGGGGGTATTCTGCCGATTTTATGATAAACCAATAACGTGCAGCTGTACCTTTTATATAAAAGAATGTGCCTTGGCACATTCTCGCGCCACGCACAGGCGCTTGCGACAATCTGCATCTTCTCGCGAGTGCGCATTTTGGGCACGTCAGTGCCTTTTTATGTAACAGGAACTTCCTATGAATTTCCTGTTACATAAAAAAGGACCGCTGCCCCACAGATCTCTCTGCAAAGGCAACGGTCCTTTTCAGCTACAGGTTATTTTCATTGATACCATACACCGCAGGCAGCTTTCACTGTCTGCCACGCTTCCTTAACCTTCGATTGCAATATGCTTAGAAGTTTCAACCTTCTTCTGCTCAACCGGTTTCGGAACGGACAGGCTTAAGATACCATTTTCAAATTTAGCCTTGATATCTTCCTGCTTTACATCTTCGCCAACATAGAAGGTTCTGCTCATTGCTCCGGAATAACGCTCCTGACGGATATAATGACCTTTCTTATCTTCCTCATCCTTATCAAGACCCTTAGCAGCGCTGACAGTCAGATAACCATCCTTCAATTCTGCAGTGATCTCATCTTTCTTGAATCCCGGAAGATCGATGTCCAGTTCATAGGAACCTTCATTCTCCTTGATATCAGTTTTCATAACTCTCGAAGCATTCTTTCCATACAGCGGATTCTTCTTAGAAGTAAAGAAGCTGTCATCAAACGGGAACATATCATCAAATAAACTCTCTCCAAAAATACTCGGCATATACATAAATCATTCCTCCAATCAGAATATCTGAAATCTATTGTCTGGGAGATTCTGAAAATCTCCAGGACTTTTTGCATCCCTTTGATTTCTTTCTCTCTTCCTTTGTTCTGCATGTACTATAACACATATTATTAGCACTGTCAAGAGGTGAGTGCTAATTTTTTGTGAATTAATTGTGAACTTTTTTCCTGCTCAAATATTCCTTATTTTCAAAATCCGCTGGAACAGTTAGAAACTATCTGGCATCTTCTTATTTCTCTCGCACTCCTCGTGCATAATCATGATCATACATGCATTGGTTTTCTGCAGTAGCACAATGTGATGTGCAATGGCAGGAAAATTTAAAGGACATAAATTAAGAACATCTTGAATTATTTTTCCAAACGCCTATAATATTGATAAGTTATCCATTTTGATGACAAAACTCTACTATCAACCGTAACGCTTCCGGATAGTTTACCCTATCCTTAAACAGTTACCCCCACAACCTGACAGGTATCGCCTTTTCCGGATATTTGTCAGCTCACAATAAGAAAGGCAGAAGCAAATGAGTTACAGTGTATATCTTCCTAATTACTCCATCGGTGAAAATTGTTACAAGGAACTTCCATACGTCGCAAGAAACTATGGAAAAAAGGCAGTCGTGATCGGCGGTAAAACAGCCATGGAAAAAGCAAAAGATGCGCTCCTGGAAGGCATCAAGGGCTCCGATCTTGAGATCACGGATTTCATCTGGTACGGCGGTGATTCCAGCTACGAAAACGGTAATGCATTGATCGCGAATCCGACTGTCCGCAACGCAGATATCATCTTTGGTGTCGGTGGAGGAAGAGCCTGCGACACCGCAAAATATGTAGCAAACGAACTTGACAAACCACTATTTACCTTCCCGACTGTTGCCAGCAACTGCGCGGCCGTGACTGCCATCTGTGTCATCTACAATGCCAACGGCACCTTCCGGGAATATTATTATCCGAAGCTTGCTGATCATACCTTCATCAATACCGCTGTTATTGCAGATTCTCCTTACGACCTCCTCTGGGCCGGAATCGGCGACGCACTCTCCAAAGAATGTGAGGCTGTTTTTTCCAGCAAAGGTAAGCACTTAAGCCATACTCCGTTAATGGGTGTCCAGCTCAGTAAAGTCTGCACACAACCGCTCCTGGATTATGGAAAAGAGGCACTCGCATCCTTAAAAGCGCACAAAGTCAGCGATGCGCTCATGCAGGTCACTTTGGATATCATCGTCTCCACCGGTATCGTTTCCAATATGACGACTCATATTCCGGATTATTACTACAATTCCTCCCTCGCGCACTGTGTCTATAATGGCTCCACGATCACGCGTCATGGTCACGAACACCTGCACGGCGAAGTCGTATCCCTCGGTGTTCTCTGCCTGCTCACCTATGAAGGCGCGAACGCTCTCCGTGATACGATCATGAAATTCAATGCCAGTATCGGTCTTCCGGTATGCTTCGATGATATCGATATCACTGAAGATGAATTTGATCTCATGGCAGATAGAATTCTCACTTCCACCGAATGGCAGTACCGCCCGCAAGATGTGACCCGTGAGAAATTTATTGCATGCATGAAAGAACAGAATAAGATCGGACAGGAATTTAAAAAACAGACTATGCTCTTATAAATGTACCGTGGAATATCTACATGCTATTCCGTCAGGAAAGTCATTAGAAGCTTTGCACAAGGCATTCATGAAGACGAACATATTTGCAGGATTTCGTAAACTCAGAGGTAAAATTAATGAAAAAGTTAGGATTAATTGGTGGAATAGGGCCAGAATCCACCATTGAATATTATCGCAGCATAGAATATGGCGTACAGAAAAAAAGTGGTCAAAATTTCTTTCCCAATATCACCATAGAAAGTCTTAATGTATTTGACGTACTCAATTTATGCAAAAAGCAGGATTATGATGGGTTGACAGATTATCTTCTCAACGGTATCAATCAACTTTCTGCAGCAGGAGTACAATATGCTGCTCTAACCGGAATCACAACACATATTGTTTTTGATGCATTATCGAAAGTATCTCCTGTACCGCTTGTTAGTATGGTAGATACCGCAAGTGAATTTGCCAAAGCACACAGATACAGAAAAGTTTGCCTGTTAGGAACTCTTCCAACCATGAACGGAACCTTTTTTCAGCAATCTTTCGAATCTAAAGGGATCGAAGTCATTACACCGGATGTGGCAGAGAAAGAGTATATTGGTAGAAAAATTGAAACAGAACTGGAACTTGGAAAAGTTGTATCTGATACTCAAAACAACTTTCGAACAATTGCAGAACGAATCATTCAAGATGAGAACGTTGACACAATCATACTTGGATGCACAGAACTCCCCTTGATTTTCAAAGGAATTGATTTATCAGTTCCATGCCTTAATGTGATGCAAGTTCACATTGATTCACTCATTGATTTAATTATGTCGGAATAAATACTTTCACCTATACCGCTGTTATTGTGGATTCGCCTTACGACCTCTTCGCGCGAGTGCGCATCTTTGGCACGTCAATGCCTTTTAATGTAACAGGGAATTCTTCGGAATTTCCTGTTACATTAAAAATAGGCTTCGCCTATTCAACTCATTACAATCACCAGCGCGTTTCCCTCGAAAAAATGTACGAAAATGCAATGTCCAAGTTTCGCGAAAAGCGGGCTTTTTTCAATTCAAGAAAGCGCCACAAGCGGTCTTTCCTATGTTATCTGAATGCACCTCAAAAAACAGTTTTTACATCTGTATTGTAATTCCAGCAAGAAAGGATTTCTCACCGGGAACAAGATCGAGATCACCGCCATGGCTTTCAATGATTTTTCGGACAGAGGAAAGCCCGATTCCATGATCATCAGATGTACCCTTTCGGGAGAGGAATGTTTTTCCCTCTTGCAAGGCCAGACCGTCGTAAGTGTTTTCAATCTTCAAAAAGTACATATTGCCTCTGGTTTCGCCTGCAATGAAAACGCGGCGCACCCCTTGCTTTTGGCGGCTGCACGCCTCAACGGCATTGTCCAAAAGATTGCCCAGCACCGTACACAGTTCCACATCGGTAAGCGGCATCTGATCGGGAAGATCGAGCCGCACCTGAAATTCTGTCCCTTGTGTCTGCGCCATGCCGTAGTAGTATTCAATCAGTGCATTTACGACGGGATTTTTGCAGAACGCAACATGGGAGTGACCCGATGATGCCGCAACCTGTTCCTCAACCTGTAACAGGAAGGAGCAGATCTCTGTCTGCCCATGTTCAGAGGCCATGCGGTCTATGGTACGCAGATGGTGTTTGATGTCGTGGATCAGCCTTCTGTTTTCTGCCGCTGCCTCTGAAACCTGACGGCTGTATTCGGTCTGCATAGAAAGCTGACGGATGACCTGCTTGCGTTCTTCCTGAAAAATCAGGCTGTTTCCATATCCTTCTATCACATCGCGCCAGAGGGAATAACCGATGGCGGCTGCTATGAAAAAGCTGCCCCATTCCAAAAACCAACCGCCGATAACCGGCTCATAAACCGGCAGAAGGCGATCCCATATAAAGGCGCAGGTTGCGGCTGCCGCAGCATAGAAGATCGGCCTGCTCCGTTTTTCTCCTCTGTGAATGGCAAGCACAGCGATGATAAGCAGATAGAGCGCAGATGCCGCCTTATAACAAAAGACCGATGCAGAGAAGAAACGAATAGCTCCAAGGGAGAGATGGGAAGCCATCATGCCATACAAAAACGCATATACCAGGAAGGCAGCGCCCACCCCATTACTGATAGCCGCAGGCAGGAAGCCCGGCCTGCATATCCGGTTTTGCAGAACTACGATCAGCCAGGTAACCAGATAGATACAGAACAGTTCCATCGTGTACCAGGGGAATACGGGAACCGCAGCCAGCATATGAAGCACAGGATAGGATGACAGGCCGCACATGGCAAGGCAGATCAGTCCGAACAGGAATGTATTTTTCTGTTTCATCCGGCGGCTGAAATAAAAGGAAAGCAGCGCACAGACAAAGGTAACTGTACAGCCAAACAGGCAGAATGCAAACCGGATTCCTCTGGTTGTATTGACCGCCAGCATCGTTCCGAAAGCAGGCGGATAAACAATCCCTCCGTAAAAGTGGTCATAGTTGCTGACCGCTATGGTGAGTGTGACCGGTTTTCCGCCATGAAAAGTGACCATGCGGTTTTGAACCAATGGTGTCCCCTGTGCAGGTTCCCCCATTTGCAGGATCAGGTCATGATCCAGATAAAGGCTGTAAGCAGAAAACACTTCCGGGATTTCCAGCGCATATGTTTCCTTCCGTTCCGGCAGGAAGAATGTCATCTTGTAAGTCCCGCAGCCATAGGGAGAAGGGTTTGCAGGGCTGGAGAAATTGGTCTGCTCTCCAATGGAAAGGTAGCGCATATAATGGCTTTCATCTTGTATTTCTTCCGGGGTCAAAAGCGCGTCAGGATAAAATGCCCAGCCGGATACCAGAAAGCGCACCGGTGACTTTTGAAGTTCTTCCTCAGAAAGCGCCAGAATCCCATTTGCCGCTTGGGTTGTGTTCTGGCTATATTTATTATTGAACTGATACAGGCCAAGAAAAAACAGGGATGAGCACAGGCAGACCATACATAAGGCAGCATATTTTTTTACCGCAGAAGATACCATCTTATTTTCGCCTCCTCCTTAGGAAAAATTCACCGGCTGACAGAAGAAGCAGACAGGCCGGAATCAAAAAGAATATGGGCGACCGGCTGTGCTCTGTGTCGGCAGCATGTGCCAGGGAAGCGGTATCTTCCTTTCCCACAATGGTGTAAGTCCCTGTATGGCTGATCTGAAAGGAAGCGGCTTTCGCCGTATCGTCATAACCGGTCATGGGAACTTCCACGCCGCTTTCATCACAGAGGAACAATGTGCCGGCTGCCGAGTCATTTGGATAGGGCAGCATGACAGAAACATCCGGCAGGGAGTTGAGCACAGTTCCATTGATGGAAAACGAAAAAGAAAAACCGCCATCCGTATCCTTTTGGATGATGACTTCAATCTGATCTTCGTTTTGGATACCCTCCGGCAAGGCGTCTTTGGGTATGCTGATAGTGATTCCCTGTTTGGAAAAGATGGCTCTTTGCGCCCCTGTTTGCAGCATCATCAAAAAGCGCGTGCCGGAAATCCGGTCAGTGGTTTCATCGAAGAACTCTGAAAAAGCAGAGTTTTGGGAATCTGCGACTTCCTGGAGAACGGTCATAGCGCTTTGCACCGGCTCTTTCTTGTTTTCCGAAAGCTTCCAGGCAGGATCGGGCGCTGTAAGCTCTGAAGCGCCGGCAATCGTCTGCACTTCAGGGGGCAGCTGCAAAGCGGTATCTTCCTCTGTATCACCGTTTGCCTGTTCCGATGGGAAATCGTCTTTATCTATATCTATGGAATCATCGGAATCCATTCCACCGTCATTTGTTACAGGCGGTTTTGGAGGCTTTGTGGAGGGCCTGTCTGCGAAACCGTCATCCTGATCGTCGGTATCTTCAGGAGGCGGCTGAATGATGGTATCGGGTGGATTCCCGCCTGCATCCCCTCCATCCCGGTCGCCTTCATGATACCCTTCAAGGACAATTTCATCTGCGTAGGTAAAGGACAGGATGCCGGTCTGTCCGCCGTCATAATCAACCTGAAGGCGGTAACTGCTGCCCGGCGTCAGCAGACGGGTAGCAATCGAGAGCATTTCCTGACCCACATAAACGCCACTTTCCAGACGGTTCCATGAACCGTTATTTTCGGACAGCCATACGCTGATCTCATCCAGTCCCCCTGGCGGTGTGACCCAGGGAAAATGAAGATTTCCTCTGGCAGACAGAAAGCAGTTAATGTCCGGTCTGCCCGGAGCCTGTACAGAAACAGGAATTGAGATTTCAGGGAAAGCAATTCCCTCTGCAAACGCAGTATTTTCCGGTGCGGTCAGCCTTCCTGCTGCATAGTACAGTCCCACAGTATTCAAATCAATACCGGAAAAATCCCATTCCACCACAGCGGTGTAGCTGGTTCCATTTTCCGCATAGCATTCCAGATAGTAAGGGGAAAAGGCAAACAAATTTTCCAGCGTTTCGGTTGGGCTGCCCTGTTGAACCGCAAACGCGTCCGTATAAGGATACCATTGCTCTATGGAAGTAATGACAGCAGGCGGCATTTCTTCCACCCGGACGGAAATCTGAAGCTCCTGCAAGACAGCTTCACCAAAGGCATACCCATCCGGCAGTTCAATCCGGCCTGCTGCGGTATATTCGCCTGGAGTGGCCTGGTCAATGGACGAAAAATCCCATACAACAGGAAATGTTTCCTGCCGGATTTCTTCACCTACTGTTACAGTGGCGCAGACGGTTTGATACTGAAGGGCCAGCTGATAAATTTCCTCCAGGTCATCATCAGACGGTGTGGTTCTAAGGGGCAGGGTGAAATCCGGCAGGGAGAGCAGTTCGTCTTCATTTTGTATTTCTGTGACAAGGACGAGGGATACTTCTTCCGATGCTTCCGGTGTTTCCGGAGCCTTGCTTTCTAAACCCGGCGGATTCTCCCTTCTTTCATCGGCATTGGCTGGGGTTGCAGTTTCAGCGGCAAATGCGGGGATACTGCCGGTGAAGCAGAGGAGGCAGGCCAGACAGCCCCCCAGAATACGCCTGTGTATTTCCTTTATTCTCATACGATACCCCCCATTCCAGAGAAAACATATTGACGGTAGGTTTCCCGCAGCTGTTTTCCATTGCGGAGGGCAATCGGAAGTTCCTCCCCGTTTATCAAACGGAAGGCCTGGCTGTCAACATGGCTGATATAATCCATGTTGATTAGAACGCCCCGGTAGCAGGGCAAAAAACGCTTGTCCTTCTGCAATGCGGCAGTGACTTCCTGAAAACCTCCGCTTACCGGTATCACGCGTTCCGCCGTATGAATCCGTGTCATACGGTTTTGATAATCTATGTATAGAATCTTCTCAGTGGGAAGTTCCTGCTTTTGACGGTCAGCCATAACCGAAAGTGTCATCACTTCATAGGGAGGTTTTAGCTGGCACAGCTCCATCGCTTCTTCAAAATCTGCCTGATGGAGCGAAAGCGGCTTCAGCAGATAATAGCTGGCGGACAGGCTGTACCCCATACGGGCATAATCTTCTGTAATGGTCAGAAAAACGATCTTACAAAGCCTGTTTTTCTGGCGGCCTCCATTCCATCCATGTTCTCCATATAGATGTCCATAAAGACAAGCTGAAAATTGACCTGGGCGGCAGCTTTCAGAAAATTCTCTCCGTCCTCAAATTCTGTCAGCGTATAGTCCAGCTGATGCTTTTTCATATAATTTTCCAGGCAGACAGACAGTTCTTCTCTGTCCTCTGCTCTGTCATCCACAATCGCAATCTGCATCGTGCCATCTCCTTTGCACAATAATCCAATATTAGTATAACATAAAACCGCAGGAAAAAACTTGCGTCTTAAACAGGAAACCTGCGTCTTAAACAAAGTCGGTTGCATTTCCCTTGACAAGATGCTACCCTAATTATACTACCAGACTTTCCGATGAGAAGGTCTGATTTTTTTTCTTTTCAGGAAAGGAGGCTCAGCATGAAAATCGCACTTTGTACGGAGCTGAGAAATGTGGAATGGTTTGAAAGCAGGCTGCGCTCCCTTTTTGATGGGGATGGGCAGCTTGCGATTGACGAATTGTGGAATGAGAACCAGCTTGCTCAGGCACTCCGGCGAAGCCGCTACCATGCGGTTGTCATCGCCATGACCGGAGCAAAGGGACTGGAGGCGGCCATACAGGCGAAGCGGCTGGCACCGGAAATACCGCTTGTCTGGTGGAGCGATGATAAAAACTTCGCCCTGATCGCGTATCACCTGCGTATCTCTGCGTTCCTTTCGGCAGACTGCTCCGATCAGGAGCTATATGAGGCGATAAAACCTATCACAAAATGGAGGTGCGAAAATGCGAATTGCGCTGTGCAGTTATAGCCAGAAAGAAAAAGAAACCGCTTTGCTGATGAAGTTTGGCAAAGTAGACCGCTTTGATAATGGTGTGTTTTGTACCTATGCCATGCAGCGGGATGGACCTTATGATGCTGTGGTGGTCATGGAGGACGGAGCCAGGGGGATGAATTTCTGCATGAGCATACGAGGGTACAGCAAGGATGTCCCTCTCCTGTGGATCAGCGACCAGGCAGAGTTTGAACCCCAAAGCCGCAGGATGCAGGCGGACACCTTTTTGGTAAAGCCTGTGACAGAATATCAGCTGCGGGAGGCGGTATCCCAGCTGCTTCAGAAAACAACGAGAAGGAACGAACCGCGTGAGGAGGATGAATAAAATGATGTGGAAATGGAAACGGCCGGCCGCATTTTTACTGGCGGCGGCAATGATTTTTACGATGCCGGGAGTTCCGGCATCTGCAGTGGAAGCGGGTGCGTCCGCCGTCCATACGGGGTTGTGCGAGCATCACCCGGAACATACAGAGGACTGCGGATATACGAAAGGAACCGAAGGGGCAGCCTGTGAACATGAGCATACTGAGGATTGCTACACCCTTGTGAAGAAGTGTATCCATGAACATGACGAAAGCTGTTACCCTGTTTTGGAAGAAAGCATATCGGAAAATACGGCGACCCCATCTGAAGCAGAGAAGGCCCAGCCGACCGCGTGTCCCCATGAACGCGGCGAGCATGACCATACCTGCGGCTACATTCCGGCCACAGAGGGGACGCCCTGTGGGTATACCTGCGAGCAGTGCAATTCCCAAGACAGCGGGCTTGTTCCCGGTGTGTCCGGGAATGCTCCGGCGGAGTGCATCTGCGAAACCCACTGTAAGCAGGGGGCGATCAATCCCGACTGTCCGGTCTGTTCTGCGGAAGATGCAGACCTGACAGCCTGCAAAGGCACAGCGGAAGCCGCCTGTATCTGCACCGACCGATGCAGTGAGGAGATGGTGAATCTGGACTGTCCCATCTGCTCTGCGGAGAATGCAGACTTCTCTGCCTGTCTTGGAAAAGAGGCGGCGGCGCTGGCTGCGTTTGCGCTGCCGCAGGCCAATCATACCCACTGCGTCTGCGGCGGGAATGGAGATGTCAACGGGCACGAACATGACACTGCTGGCACAGAGTGGACAACTACCGATTCCCTGCCTGATTCTGTTGGCAACTATTATCTGACGAAGTCCGTGTCGGAGAACTGGACTGTGCCAACGGACGGCGAGGTCAACCTCTGCCTGAACGGGCAGACGATCAACGGCAAAATCACCGTCGGCGGCGGCGCGACGCTGACGCTGACTGACTGCTCCGGCAACGGAAAGGTTCAAGGCGAAGTGACCGTCAACGGCGGCAAATTTGAACTGTACAGCGGCACGATCACCGGCGGCGTGCAGGTCGGTATGAAGGGCGACAAGTATCAGACCGGCTCGGCCTTCACCATGTACGGCGGCACGATCTCCGGCAACAGCAAAGAAGGCGGCAGCGGCGGCGGCGTGTT
>OBWK01000180.1_pt1 | contig 47389 bp, 46 predicted proteins | sample 1495251 | NCBI WGS metagenome assembly OBWK01 (sample SAMEA2580065, study PRJEB22360) | human gut metagenome | biome: human gut; feature: human-associated habitat; material: faeces | place: Denmark | collected 2008/2010 | reverse complement strand
ATTTAAATTTTCATTTTAGGATATAAAATAGTAATAATTACTATTATTGACTTTTGAGAAGAGATGTGGTAGAATACAGACATGAGGAAAACAACGGATGACCGTTGAAAAAAAGTACGGATAAACAGAAGAAAAGAAAGGCAGACTGAATACGGGAATGCCGAAAATAAAAATTAAGATCTGAAAGGAGACCAGTCTTATGAGCAAATACGCAGGAACAAAAACAGAGAAAAATCTTGAGGCCGCTTTCGCCGGAGAATCCCAGGCGAGAAACAAATATACCTACTTTGCATCCGTAGCAAAGAAAGAGGGATATGAGCAGATCTCCGCATTATTCTTAAAGACTGCTGACAACGAGAAAGAGCACGCAAAAATGTGGTTCAAGGAATTAGAAGGGATTGGTGATACCGCAGCAAACCTTGCGGCAGCAGCAGATGGCGAAAACTACGAGTGGACCGATATGTATGATGAGTTCGCAAAGACCGCTGATGAGGAAGGTTTCCATGCACTGGCAGCAAAATTCCGTATGGTCGGCGAGATCGAGAAACATCACGAAGAGCGTTATCGTGCTCTCCTGAAAAATGTAGAGACAGCTTCCGTATTCGAGAAGAGCGAAGTAAAGGTATGGGAGTGCCGCAACTGCGGACATATCGTGATCGGAACAAAAGCACCGCAGGTATGTCCGGTCTGCAATCACCCGCAGAGCTATTTTGAGGTTCACGCAGAGAACTATTAAAAGTACGGACCAGTTGAAAATAAAAGTCGAAAAAAAAGTGGCCTTCATCCCAGAATCGGGATGAAGACCACTTTTTTATGTAACAGGAAATTCCGGGGAATTTCCTGTTACATAAAAAGGCACATTCTTTTATCGTTGGGGAATTCCCATGGAATTTTTGCCTTCAAGTCAATGTCATCTTACGGTCAGCGCAGTAAATGCACAGGCTTGCTGAATAGTTACATCATTTTTATAATTTCTATTTCTGGTAAGCAGCCCGCTCTCCGCCGATATATTTGAGTCTCGTTCTCGCGCATACGACATGGGCGGAGCCGATGGACTGGATCTTCGTGCGGACCGGAACGGCAACATGGCGAAGGTGCATGCCGATCAGGGTATCGCCAATATCGATCCCGGCGTGTGCCTGGATGTATTCCACGGCGCACGGAGATTCAAAACCGTTCCATGCGGCGGTGGAGAAGGAACCGCCGGCCTTTAACTGCGGTTTTACATTCACCATCTCAAGGCCATATTTCTCAGCACATTCTTCCTCGACGATCAGAGCGCGGTTTAAGTGCTCACAGCACTGGGCGGCGAGGTAGAGACCGTGTTTCTTTGTCACATGGGAAAGGGCGGTGAAGACAGCCTGTCCGACTTCGCAGCTGGAGTAGCAGCCGATCGCGTGGGCAGCGATCTCGCTGGATGAGCAGCCCACCACCAGGATCTGCCCCGGTTTCATTGCGGCGGTATTGATCAGCTCCTCGGCGATCGCTTTTGTCTGTTCATAAATTAAGTCAAGGTCCACATCGACGGATGTGGCGATATCTGTTGCGCTCATAGTATTTTCCTCTTTTTGCAGAATGCCCGGAGACTGAAAATACTCCGGGCGGCATATGGTTTCATGGTTAAACGGATCCAGCGGTGCATGCCGCTGTCATGAGGAACGTGTGAACTGGAAATTACTCGAAATGATATTTGTCGAGCAGCTCATGTTTCATATCCCAAAGAGGCTTGGAGAGATCCACATGGACCTCATGCGGGTTTACGAGACGTTTTGTCTCATCCCACAAGGTATTCAGTTCCTCTTTACAGTACTTCTGGATGTCCATGACCTTCGGGGAGTGGTAAATACACTCGCCGTCCTTAAATACCTGGACCGGAAGTTCCCGCATCGTGTAGGTTCCCGGAGCGAGAAGTGTCTTTTTCCAGGTCGCGATCGGGTCAAAGAGCAACAGCGGTTCGTCCTCGTTGAAGGTCTCACCGACGAGACAGATAATGTCCGCGATGACCTTGTGGCTGTCCTTTCCGTAGATACGGTAGGTGGTCTTGTTGCCCGGGTTTGTGATCTTCTCCTCGTTCTCGGAGAGCTTGATCTTCGGGATGAAGGTTCCGGTCTTTTTATCCATGATCGCCGCGAGCTTATAAACGCCGCCGAAGGACGGGCAGTCTTTGGAGGTGATCAGGTTTGTTCCGACACCCCAGGAGTTGATGGTTGCGCCCTGGTTCTTTAAGCTTGTGATCAGGGTCTCATCGAGATCGTTGGATGCGGAGATCACAGCGTCCGTGAAGCCTTCCGCATCGAGCATTTTTTTCGCCTCTTTGGAGAGATAAGCGAGGTCTCCGCTGTCCATACGGATTCCGTAGAAGGTAAGCGGGATTCCCTCGGCGCGCATCTCCTTGAATACCTGGATCGCGTGTGGGATACCGGAATTTAATGTATCGTATGTATCAACTAACAGGATACATGCAGTCGGATAGAGTCTCGCGTAGGTGCGGAAGGCGGTGAGCTCATCCGGGAAACTCATGATCCAGCTGTGGGCATGGGTTCCTTTTACCGGAACGTCGAACATCTGGCCGCAGAGCACGTTGGAAGTACCGATACAGCCGGCGATCATAGCGGCTCTCGCACCGTAGATTCCGGCATCCGGACCCTGGGCACGTCTTAAACCGAACTCCATGACTCCGTCTCCGCACGCTGCATGGACGATCCGGGAAGTCTTTGTTGCGATCAGGCTCTGGTGGTTGATGATATTTAAGATCGCGGTCTCAACAAGCTGGGCCTGCATGATCGGGGCGATGACCTTTACGAGAGGTTCTCTTGGGAACACGACAGTTCCTTCCGGGATCGCGTAGATATCACCGGTGAATTTGAAGGTGGAGAGGTACTCCAGGAAATCTTCCCCGAAGAGTCCTGTGGTGCGGAGATAATCGATATCTTCCTTATCAAAGTGTAAATTTTCGATGTATTCGACAACCTGCTCTAAGCCGGCCGTGATGGCAAATCCGTTTCCATCCGGATTTGTGCGGTAGAATGCGTCGAAGATGACAGTCTCATTTGCATCCTTTGCATGAAAGTAACCCTGCATCATGGTCAGCTCGTAGAGATCTGTAAGCAGCGTCAGGTTTCGTTCGCTCATAATATTTCTCCTTCATGTTTCTCCGCGTCGGATACCGCGCGGAATATTGAACGCAGCGATCCGGCATAGCATCGGACAGGAACTCATACCGGATGATAGCGACAGCGTGAGCACGGTTCACCCCAAAAGAAACGTGCGGCTGTCAAACGTATTGAAGTTGATTATATCAGTTCTTGTGCGAAAAGGCAAATTTTACGTTAAAAAAGTAACGATCAATTAAAAAGAACGTAAAATATGACTAAAAACCTTAGAAAGAAAACCGAACAAAGAGAAAATATGGAAAGAATTCGCAACAGTCGGGGGATTCCCTTGACTTTTAAATACCTTATATTTATAATTGATTTGTCTGTATATCTAAGATGCAGGCGATCATAGAAAAAAGCCATGACGGAGACAGTAGGTTCACAAGCAGAAAGCCAAAGCGAGCCGGGGACGATGAAAGCCCGGTGCTTTTTCGTGAAAGGAAGATCACTCCCGAGCTGGAAGCTGAACCCCGGGTGCGGACCGTGTTCCCGGAAAGTAAGTGTCCCCGGCCTTTTCCGCCGTTAACGGAAACTCATATGTCAGTATGCAGTAATAGGTGGTTAAAAGCGTTATTTCGCCCTGTTCTCATTGGAACAGGGCTTTTTTATTTCTTTATTACCAACCGACGGCACCGGAAAGGCGCCGGGCGGACCTGACATACGACACACAAAAACACGAAGAGCGCGGCAGGGGACCGTCTGCGGAGAGTGCAGAGGGAAGCCGAGGCAACGAGAAAGCCCCGCGCGAAAAAAAGAATTGGAGGAAATGTGTCATGTACGAGAAAGTATCAACAGACCTGAACTTTGTGGACAGGGAAAAAAAGGTTGAGAAATTCTGGAAAGACGAAAAAATCTTTGAAAAAAGTATCGACAGCCGCAGAAAAGGAACCCCATACGTGTTCTATGACGGACCGCCTACCGCAAACGGCAAGCCGCATATCGGACACGTACTTACCCGTGTCATCAAAGACATGATCCCGAGATACCGCACCATGAAAGGATACATGGTTCCGCGTAAAGCCGGCTGGGATACCCACGGACTTCCGGTAGAGCTTGAGGTCGAGAAGCTTCTTGGTCTCGACGGAAAAGAGCAGATCGAGCAGTACGGTGTTGAGCCGTTCATCGAGAAATGTAAAGAGAGCGTCTGGAAATACAAAGGAATGTGGGAGGATTTCTCCAGCACCGTTGGTTTCTGGGCTGATATGGATAATCCGTATGTTACCTACCATGATGACTATATCGAATCCGAATGGTGGGCATTAAAACAGATCTGGGACAAAGGACTCCTCTACAAGGGATTCAAGATCGTTCCGTACTGCCCGCGCTGCGGAACACCGCTTTCCAGCCATGAGGTTGCCCAGGGATATAAGGATGTAAAGGAAAAATCTGCCATCGCCCGCTTCAAAGTAAAAGGCGAGGACGCATATTTCCTTGCATGGACCACAACACCGTGGACTCTTCCGAGCAACGTGGCACTCTGCGTAAACCCGAAAGAGACATACGCAAAAGTAAAGGCCGCAGACGGTTATACCTACTATATGGCAGAAGCCCTGCTTGATGCCGTTCTCGGAAAGCTTGCGGATAAGGAAAATGGAACTCCGGCATATGAAGTTCTTGAGACCTGCACCGGTAAGGATCTTGAGTACAAGGAATACGAGCCGTTATTTGACTGCGCAGTTGAGATCTGCGAGAAACAGCACAAGAAAGCATACTTCGTGACATGCGCGGATTATGTTACCCTGACAGACGGTACCGGCGTGGTACACATTGCACCGGCTTTTGGTGAGGACGATGCCCAGGTAGGCCGTCGTTATGATCTCCCGTTTGTACAGCTTGTAGATGCAAAGGGCGACATGACAAAGGAAACTCCGTATGCAGGCGTATTCGTGAAGAAAGCGGATCCGATGGTTTTAAAAGACTTAAAGGAAAAAGGTCTGTTATTCGAGGCACCGGCCTTCGAGCACAGCTACCCGTTCTGCTGGCGCTGTGACACACCGTTGATCTACTATGCGAGAGAGTCCTGGTTCATCAAGATGACAGCGGTGAAGGATGATCTGATCCGCAACAACAATAAGATTAACTGGATTCCGGAATCCATCGGTAAAGGACGCTTCGGCGACTGGCTGGAGAACGTTCAGGACTGGGGAATCTCCAGAAACCGTTACTGGGGCACACCTCTTCCGGTATGGCAGTGTGAGTGCGGAAAGATGCACTGCATCGGCAGCCGTGAAGAATTAAAGAAGATGAGCCCGAACTATCAGGATGTTGTAAAGAAATACAGCAAAGAGATGGACGGAGACAAGGGAGAGGTTGAGCTTCACCGTCCGTTTATCGATGATGTAGTGATCACCTGCCCGGACTGCGGAAAAGAAATGCACCGTGTACCGGAGGTTATCGACTGCTGGTTCGACTCCGGTGCAATGCCGTTCGCACAGCATCACTATCCGTTTGAGAACCAGGAGCTTTTCCACAAACAGTTCCCGGCACAGTTCATCTCCGAGGCCGTTGACCAGACAAGAGGATGGTTCTACTCCCTCCTTGCCGAGTCCACGCTGCTCTTTAATGAGCCGCCGTACCAGAACGTTATCGTTCTCGGTCACGTTCAGGATGAGAACGGACAGAAGATGAGTAAGTCCAAGGGAAATGCCGTTGATCCGTTCGACGCATTAAAGACATACGGCGCTGACGCGATCCGCTGGTACTTCTACATCAACAGTGCACCGTGGCTGCCGAACCGTTTCCACGGAAAGGCCGTTATGGAAGGACAGAGAAAGTTCATGGGTACTCTCTGGAATACCTACGCATTCTTCGTTCTCTACGCAAATATCGACAACTTCGACGCAACCAAGTATACACTGGAATACGATAAACTTCCGGTTATGGATAAATGGCTGTTATCCAAGTTAAATTCTACTGTTAAGGCAGTGGATGACGACCTTGCGAACTACCGCATCCCGGAGGCTGCAAGAGCACTCCAGGAGTTCGTGGATGACATGAGCAACTGGTATGTAAGAAGAAGCCGTGAGCGTTTCTGGGCAAAGGGCATGGAGCAGGATAAGATCAATGCTTACATGACTCTCTACACAGCTCTCGTGACGATCAGTAAGGCAGCAGCTCCGATGATCCCGTTCATGACAGAGGAGATCTACCAGAACCTGGTAAGATCCATCGACAAGACGGCTCCGGAGAGCATCCACCTCTGCGACTTCCCGACCGTTGATGAGGCACATATCGATGCCGAGCTGGAAGCGAAGATGGATGAAGTATTAAAGATCGTTGTTATGGGACGTGCGGCAAGAAATACCGCAAACATCAAGAACCGTCAGCCGATCGCCAGAATGTTCGTAAAGGCACCGGAACACCTTCCGGAGTTCTACCAGGAGATCATCGAGGACGAGTTAAACGTGAAGTCCGTAGAGTTCACGGACGATGTCAGAAACTTCACATCCTATACCTTCAAGCCGCAGCTTAAGACCGTAGGACCGAAGTACGGAAAACAGCTCGGAAATATCAAGAAAGCCCTGACGGAGCTTGACGGAAATGCTGCGATGGATACCTTAAACGAGAAGGGCGCTCTGACCTTCAACTTTGACGGAAATGAAGTCGTTCTCACAAAGGATGACCTTCTGATCGATATGGCGCAGACAGAAGGTTATGTATCCGAGGCAGACAACACCGTGACCGTTGTTCTCGATACAACATTGACACCGGAGCTTCTCGAGGAAGGTTTCTACCGCGAGATCGTCAGCAAGATCCAGACGATGCGTAAAGAGGCCGGATTCGAGGTTATGGACCACATCTACGTTTACGTTGACAAGAATGAGAAGATCGCAGATCTGATCAAGAAGTACGCAGACGAGTTAAAGAGCGAAGTCATGGCCGACAGCATCACGCTCGGCGAGATGACTGGATATACAAAAGAGTGGAACATCAACGGTGAAGATGTTGTACTCGGTGTTGCGAAAGTGACAAAATAGACGGATGACAACAGGAAAAAGTTCCGCAGCGCGGGGATTTCATGAACAATATTTATGGACAGACCCGCAATGCGGAACCTTCCTGTAAATAAGGGGTTCACATGGACCGGATCACAGACGCGGCCTGAAGAGGCATGGCGCAGGATCCGGCCATTAAGAGAGTATAAAGGAGGACTTTAGGGGTGAGTCAGACAATTAACAAGGATGAACTGAAGAAGACCATTGTGTTCAACGTAAAGAGCATCTACCGCAAAACGATCGACGAGGCGACTCCGGCTATGGTTTACCAGGCTGTCGCACTTGCAGTCAAGGACATGATCATCGACCGTTGGATCGCGACTCATAAAGAGTACGACAAGCAGGATGCGAAGATCGTTTACTACATGTCCATGGAGTTCCTGACCGGTCGTTTCCTCGGAAACAACATCATTAGTCTCTGTGAGCAGAAGGAGATCGAGGAGGCACTCTCTGAACTGGGATTTGACCTGAATTCCATTGAGGATCAGGAACGGGATCCGGCACTCGGAAACGGCGGTCTTGGACGTCTTGCGGCATGCTTTTTGGATTCCCTTGCATCTTTAGGCTATCCGGCATATGGCTGCGGTATTCGTTATCGTTATGGAATGTTCAAACAGCAGATCCGTGACGGATATCAGATTGAGGTTCCGGATGAGTGGTTAAAGGATGGCTATCCGTTTGAGATCCGCCGCGCAGAGTACGCGACGGAGGTCAAGTTCGGCGGTTATGTGGAGACCGAGTGGGACGGAAAGAGAAATCATTTTGTACAGAAGGGCTACCAGTCTGTTATGGCAGTTCCATATGATATTCCGATCGTGGGATACGGCAACAATGTCGTAAACTCCTTGAGAATCTGGGATGCACAGCCTGTGAACACCTTCAACTTAAGCGAGTTCGACAAAGGTGACTACCAGAAAGCCGTTGAGCAGGAGAATCTGGCAAAGACCATCGTTGAAGTCCTTTATCCGAATGATAACCATTATTCCGGAAAAGAGCTTCGCTTAAAACAGCAGTATTTCTTTATTTCTGCCAGTGTTCAGCGTGCCATCAAAAAGTACAAGGAAAAACATGACGATATCCATAAATTCTATGAGAAGGCATCCTTCCAGTTAAACGATACACATCCGACCGTTGCTGTCGCTGAGTTAATGCGTATCTTACTTGACGAGGAGAACTTAGAGTGGGATGAGGCCTGGGAGATCACGACAAAGACCTGTGCGTACACAAACCACACAATCATGGCTGAGGCTCTTGAAAAATGGCCGATCGAGCTGTTCTCACGTCTGCTTCCGCGTGTTTACCAGATCGTTGAGGAGATCAACCGCCGCTTTGTAGCCCAGATCCAGCAGAGATATCCGGGCGACAACGAGAAGATCCGCAGAATGGCGATCATTTACGACGGACAGGTCCGCATGGCTTATCTTGCGATCGTCGGCAGCTTCTCCGTAAACGGTGTTGCAAAGCTTCACACAGAGATCCTCGAGAAACAGGAGCTTCGTGATTTCTATGAGATGATGCCGGAGAAGTTTAATAATAAAACAAACGGTATCACCCAGAGACGTTTCCTTCTTCACGGAAACCCGCTGCTTGCAGACTGGGTAACCGACAAGATTGGAAACGAGTGGATCACCGACCTCTCCAATATCAAAAAACTCTCTGTCTATGTGGATGACGAGAAGTGCCAGCAGGAGTTCATGAACATCAAGTACCAGAACAAGATCCGTCTTGCGAAGTACATCAAGGAACACAACGGAATCGACGTTGACCCGCGTTCCATCTTCGATGTTCAGGTAAAACGTCTGCATGAGTACAAGAGACAGCTCATGAACATCCTTCATGTGATGTATCTCTACAACCAGTTAAAAGATAACCCGAATATGGATATCGTTCCGAGAACCTTCATCTTCGGCGCAAAGGCAGCTGCCGGATATAAGCGCGCAAAGCTGACCATCAAGCTCATCAACAATGTAGCAAACGTGATCAACAACGATAAGTCCATCGGCGGCAAGTTAAAGGTCGTATTCATTGAAGATTACCGTGTATCCAACGCAGAGCTGATCTTCTCCGCCGCTGATGTCAGCGAGCAGATCTCCACAGCAAGTAAGGAAGCGTCCGGTACCGGAAACATGAAGTTCATGTTAAACGGCGCTCTGACGATCGGAACCATGGATGGTGCGAACGTCGAGATGGCGGAGGAAGTCGGCAAGGACAACATGTTCATCTTCGGAGCGTCCGCAGATGAGATCATCAACCTTGAGAACAACGGTGGCTACAACCCGATGGATATCTTCAACAATGATCAGGATATCCGCCGCGTGCTGATGCAGCTGATCAACGGTTACTATTCTCCGCAGGATCCGGAGCTGTTCCGCGATATCTACAACTCCCTGCTCAATACCCAGAGCAGCGACCGCGCGGATACTTACTTCATCTTAAAGGATTTCCGTTCCTATGCGGAAGCTCATAAGAAGATCGACCAGGCATATCGCGATGAGAAGTGGTGGGCAAGAACCGCGATGTTAAATACGGCTTCTTCCGGCAAGTTCTCTTCCGACCGTACGATCGAGGAGTATGTAAGGGATATCTGGCATCTTGAGAAGATCAAGGTAGAGCTGTAATCCGACACTTAAAATATTACGTAACTGTTCAGTACCCTCACACCTACAGAAACCTCCCCCGGAGATTTCCTTCGGATGCATGGCAGGTTACGAGCAAAAATCCATTCCAGATCGGCTTCGCCGATGGGATTTTTGCCTTCCGTCCCATGTTTTATTACGGTCAGCGCAGCAAGTGCGCAGACCTACTGAATAGTTACAATATTACTAACATAAAAGAATCACCCGCTTCATACACTGGAAATATCACGGTGTATGAGGCGGGTATTTTTTATGAAACGATTTTTTATGCTCCTGTTCGCGATGGTCATGATCCCCTATGTGACGACTCTCGCGTGGACAGGCAGGATCCGGACGGATGTGGGGGAGAGCATTCCGACAGAGGAGTTTCTCGTGGGGATGGTGACGGCGGAGATCCCGGCGGAATATGGGATCGAGACAATGAAGGCGCAGGCCGTGCTCGCAAGGACGTATGTGTACCGGATCGTGGATCCCGGGATCGGTGGGGAAAACACGGACGATCCGGGAAGTGCGGATCCGGGAACAGACAGCGGCGCCGGAGCTGCGGGATGGGGAAAACGGAGCAGGACTCTGGACCGGGACCTTATGGAGGAAGAGTTGGACATCGACTGCCTGAGTGTACGGGAGATGGAGAAAAAGTGGGGAAACGAACATTTTGAGGAGTACTATGAGAAGGTCCGCAGGGCGGTCCGGGAGACGGAAGGACTTGTCGCGGAGTATGACGGGGAACTGATCGAGCCGTTCTACTGTCTCGCGTCGGCAGGAAAGACGAGAGAGCTGGCGGCGTATCCGTATCTTTCTTCTGTGGAGAGTCCGGGGGATCTGGAAACGGAAGGATTTTTATATGTCCGGACGTTCACGGAAAGCGAGTTTGCGGACAGGATCGGGCGGATCGGCGGACCGCAGCCGGCTGCGGACGGGATCGCGGAGAAGATCCAGATCATCGAGCGGGACAGTGCCGGATATGTAAAAAGGGCGCAGATCGGAAATATGGACTATACGGGAGATGAGGTCCGGGATTCCCTGGGACTTTCGTCATCATGCTTTTATTTTTCCTCCGCGGACGGAAAGATCCGGGTATCCTCGAAAGGGATCGGCAGCGGATACGGATTTTCGCAGGCTGGGGCGGACGCCATGGAGAGAGAGCAGGGGAGTGCGTTTCAGGAACTGCTGAAATATTATTTCCAGGGGATCGAAATCGTGAAGATCGCGGAGTAGAGGATCTGGCATGAATGACTCTGCTCCTTTTTTATCAGGATTGCGTGCTGCTGGCACGATGTGCTAATGATGCGCGTTTGCGCGAAGCTGAAGAATGCTGCAAACGACTGTGCCCAGTGCAGGAAGTGCCGGGGCATATGTTCTGTTGTGAGCTTTGTGCGGTCTGTCCGGCAAATGTGCAGACTTGCTGAATTATCGCAGAATTTTTTGCTTTTGTGAATAACTTTATCATCGCGGGTAAAAATATAACCGAGGTGATAAACGTGAAAGAAAAAGGAAATCAGCTGTTCAGGGACAAATTTGTCCTTGTCATGCTCGTGCTCGGCCTGCTGACTATTGTTGCGGCAGCAGGAGTTGTGAGGATCCAGAAGGGGAGAGAAAATATCGAAAAGAGTCCCTATCTGGAGATCGAAGATCCGGACCATGTGATCGCGGGGGATTCCAACGCAGGCGCAGAGTCCGGAGGGGATACTTTGGCCGGGGAACTGGCGGCATCAAAAGATGAAACCAGAAACGTGGAAAATACCGGAGATGGCAGAAATGCTGCGCTTGCGGAAAATGAGGCGGGAACAGGCACGGATCCTGCTGCCGCTGCCCCGGGCATTTCTGAGGATACCGGTCTTGCGGATGCGGCAGGCGGAGCCGGGGCTGCATCGGATCGTTCCATGGCGGAAGCCGGAGCTGCCGTCACGGAGTCCCTGGTGCTCGACTTTGCCGATACGGACAAGCTCGCCTGGCCTGTAAACGGGAACATCGTTCTCGGCTACAGCATGGACACCACGACATATTTTCCGACGCTGGACCAGTATAAAGTCAACCCGGCAAATGTGATCCAGAGCGAGGTGAGCACCCCGGTATCGGCCCCTGCGGACGCCAGGATCGTCTCTGTGGGGACGAATGAGGAGATCGGAAACTATGTCGATCTCGACTTTGGAAACGGCTATACAGCCGTCTGCGGTCAGTTAAAGGAGATCCCGGTCGTGGAAAACGAGTATGTCCACCGGGGCGACCTTTTAGGCTATGTCGCGGAGCCGACGAAATACTATACGGTGGAAGGAACGAATGTGTTCTTCGAATTCTTAAAAGACGGCGTGCCGGTGGATGCGCTGGATTTTCTGGAGTGAGCGGGATGGATCACCCCGGTCAGTGTCATACCTGTGCCCACGAATCAATCCGGTTATGGATGCGCAGGGAAGAGACAGTGTGCGGCAATAAAATAAAGAGGAGTTTTGTGGAAGAGCTTTCAGGGAGAAATTTCTGAAGGCTCTTTTTCGCAGTGAAAAGATCCCATTTTTGATTTTGTGCATACCATAATATCAGAACAAAGAAAGGAGACATCCGCATATGAATTGCAGAAATTCTGATCTGCCGGATACCGCCCGGACTTCTCCCTGCGGCTGCGGCAGACTTCCATCTGATATTTCCGGCCCGGGACCTGTCGTCCGCCCGGTGTCCCGTGCCTGCTTTGACGGCAATGATCCGATATTTCCGGTAGGAATGGGCTACGTCCCGGTGCAGATGTGGGGAACCACATATCCGTTAGCCAGAGGCTTTGTCCGGGGGACGATCTTCCCGACTCTGGATCTTCCATTCGCGATGGGGAGGTGCAGAAGATGAAAGAATTCTATCGATGCAGTATGATGCCGGGAATGCCGGCAGAACCGATCCGTGATCCGCGCCTGTCTGCTCAGAATGTCGTGCCGTCGTGCGGCAGCTGTCAGGGCGGTGGAGACATGATATTTCAGGATAAAGAGGCACTGATGCGCCAGATCATGGAGGCAGGATTTGCGATGGATGATGTGGTCCTGTTCCTGGACACTCATCCGGAAAATCAGGATGCACTCCGCTATTACCAGGCTGTCCGCGACATGCGAAATCAGGCCATTGCCGCCTATGAAAGCCAGTTTGGACCATTGAGATATGCCGATGTGACATCCTCATCCTGGAACTGGGTAACTGAAAAATGGCCGTGGGAAGGAGGATGTTAAGATGTGGGTCTATGAAAAAAGACTGCAGTTTCCGGTGAATATTAAGGAGCCGAATGCGAAGATGGCACAGTTTATCATGAGCCAGTACGGTGGGCCTGACGGCGAGATGGGTGCGTCCATGCGCTATCTCTCCCAGCGCTACTCAATGCCGTATGGGGAGCAGAAAGCGGTTCTGACGGATATCGGAACGGAGGAGCTCGCCCATCTGGAGATCGTCGCGGCGATCGTTCACCAGCTCACGAGAAACTTAACAGCGGAGGAGCTGGAAGCGCAGGGATTCGGCCCGTACTATATCGACCATACCACAGGGATCTGGCCCCAGGCAGCCGGCGGCGTGCCGTTTAATGCCTGCGAATTCCAGTCGAAAGGTGATCCGATCACCGATCTGTTTGAGGACCTTGCTGCGGAACAGAAAGCCCGGAGCACCTACGACAACATCCTTCGTGTCGTGACGGATCCAGATGTCTGCGAACCGATCCGTTTCCTCAGAAAACGCGAGATCGTCCATTTCCAGCGCTTCGGCGAAGCACTCCGCGGCCTCCAGGACCGGCTCGATTCCAGAAATTTCTATGCGTTCAATCCGAGCTTCGATCCGGCACCGGTGAGGGCAGGAAATTCCAGGTAAATAGTACTTTATGATGATAGTGCCTGTTTTGTGGGAAAATTCTGAAATTTTATGAATGAATTGATGGATATTGACAGAACCTATGAAAAAACGTATTATAATAATAAGTGGGAAATCCCACCGTTATTAACGGGAGGTGACGAAGATGGAGGCAGTAAAAGACTATACGGTTCATATTGACAGTAAGAAACGGGTAACACTCCGTGGTGCGGCATACCAGTACTATAATGTCAGAGAGTATAAAAATGGATGCATTATTCTGGAACCCAGAGAACTGACTGTTCCGGAGTCGGTATCTGCAAGGACTTTAAAAGACATGGACAGGGCAATTGCCAACTTTAAGAAAGGTAATGTATCGGAGGCGGTTGATCTTTCCGATTTCTAAAGAGGTCATGTATGGGATTTACGATCAGAATGGGCATTCCGGAGATGATGGATTTATGGACAGATCTTCAGACGAAACACCGGGATGGAACAATCCGGAAGAAAGATGAAGAGCTGTATAAAAAATGGGGTAATGCATTAAAAAAACTGTCGGCTGACCCATTCTATCCGGGACTGCAGACTCATGAAATTCAACCGCTGTCTAAAAGATATGGAATCAGGGTATGGCAATCTTACCTGGAGAATAAAAATAGCGGAGCCAGACGAATGTACTGGGTATATGGACCAGATCAACAGGAAATTACGATTATTGGTCTGGAACCACACCCCGAAGATTCAAAAAATGGTGCATATGACAGGATCACATTATCTGATCTGCCGAAAAACTGAATATTCGATGTCTGATAATGGAAAAAGTCCCTGGGTGTTCAAAACTCAGGGACTTTCTGATTCCATGCACATAGGCGTCTGAATCCCGCCCTCATCACATCTTACACTGGAAGGAATCGCAGTCGGTACATTCCTTTTTTGTCGGATTGACCTCGTGTGTTCCGACATGGATCCGGTCTAAGGTGCAGTAATCCACGTTCTCAGCATGATGCACGCAGTTGTGGATCGAGCACTGGATGCTGTCATTTTTCTCCTGATTCATCATTGTTTCTCACCACCTTTTTCTGGGATGGTATTAGGATAACCAGGCGGGAGAAAATGATACTGGAAGAAGATGGATCCGTCAGGCGTTCCCGGATTTCTTATAGGAACCGGAAAAATATTTCATGATATCGCGTCTCGTGATAATTCCGATAAAGGATTTATTGTCATCGAGTACCGGAACAAAGTTCTGCTGCATCGCCTTATCCAACAGATCTTCCATTTTCGCACCGGCGTTTACCGGGCTGTTGTCCTGGCGGCGCCTGACTTCCATGACGGAGATCAGCTCCATATCCTTTAAACTCTGGTTCATATGGCTCTTCATGTACCAGAGCAGGTCGCCCTCCGTCAGCGTTCCGGCATACCGTCCTTGTTTCGTAAGGATCGGCAGGGCGGAGTAGCGGTGCGCTTCCATCAGGTCGATCGCTTCTCTCAGGTTCGCGTCAGAATAGATAAATGCCACATCACTCTTTGGTGTCAGAAAAAACAGAATATTCATGTGTCTCTCCTTTAATATCCAAGATCTTCATTGATAAATACCATTTCAACTTCCATTCCGGTACAGGGGCGTTCTAAGATCAGGATCGCGTTACAGATCCTCTCCGGACTATTGCAGTCATAGCACTTTTTGTCATCGGACACGACGCAAGGAGTCTTCTTGTTAAAACGCGCCGCGTTCTTTGGACAGGCGATATTTCGCGCGCGATCCATTGCGGAGGACAGATCCGGCGCGATTTTATTTTTCCCGATCACATAGTATACTCGTTTCGGTCCAAATAAGCTCTCGGAAAGACGGTTTCCGGTTCCGTCGATGTTGATGATCTGTCCGGTCTCTGCAGCGGCATTTGCGCTCAGTATGTATACGGTAGATTCTTTTTTTGCCCGGATCCTTGCATCCGGTCCCTGTTCCCAGTGCCAGATCACTTCGTTGTCTTTTCCGAGGACCTCAAAGAGATTCATCTCTTTTGCGGTGATGGAGCCGCCAAAGCCGACTTTCTCGCCCTTGATCTGGTTACTCAGATAAGCGGCAGCTTCCTCCTTTGTCTCGAAATATGATGTATGAAAACGATGGTTTTCAAAGTTCTTTTTTAATACTGCGTAATCCATAAGTTCTCGATGTTCCTCCTTCGGGTACAGGCGGCAGCCGCCGCCGGGTCAGTGGCGCAAAAACCGGTCCAAAAGAAGCAGCGGATCAGCTTTTTCTTGCGTAAATAGAGTCATGATACTTCACCATGACTCGTCTATTGACATTATAGCATAAATTGTAACAAAAAGAGGGAAGAAAACATGAATTATTTGTGAAAAAATTCGAAAAGAGTCATAGTATATGAAAAAAAGGTTCCTGCCTGGAGTTCTTTGGATGGGTGATTTTGATATCATATTGACATTTAAAAAAATAGAATATGATGTAGGCAGCTAAGAAATGTGGTGAACTTTTCTCATGCGACGCAAAAACCCCAGAGGTGGCAGCCTCTGGGGTTTTCTTGTATTAATGAAAACTATGATAGACATAAAAAAGAAGCTGTATGGAATTCCATACAGCTTCATGACCTGTCCGGGAATCGAACCCGGGTTTACGCCGTGAGAGGGCGTCGTCTTGACCGCTTGACCAACAGGCCGGAATCGAGGCGACAAGATTCGAACTTGCGACCTCTGCGTCCCGAACGCAGCGCTCTACCAAACTGAGCCACGCCTCGATGTCTTTAAGGCTTTGTGTTTTGTGCTGTTCACCAGCGACTCGTATATAATAGCATGACCTTGAAAAAAATGCAAGCGTTTTTTTGAAAAAATTTCAATTTTTTGAAAAAAAGTTTTTTCGGCGAATCTTCCGGGTTCGGGGAAATCCCCACAAAGCCCTATTTTATAAGGAAAAACAGCGATTGAAGAGCATTGGCATCGCGTCTTACAATCAGGAAGAAAAATCCCCGGAAAGTTCACAGAAACCGAAAAAATGAAAAGAAACATGAAAATTTAATTCAAAAAAAGTTGAAAAACTCTCACCGCCTTCGTGATATTCCGCGATAAGTCAGGCAAACAGATAGGAAATCATAATTTCTCGATCCACTGGTTTTCCTCTACCAGCTCGCGTAGTTCCCTCAGGCAGATCCCGATCGGGGAGTCCGGCATTACATCCTGATCTTTCCGGTAGATCGCATAGCAAGTCCTCGACGGCGGCGGATCCAGCAGAGGGATCACATGAAGCGCTTCCGGATGTATGAACATACTGAAGACCGAAGACGGAACGATCGCCCAGTAATCGGTATTTTTCAAAAGAAATTCTACCATCGCGGTCTGATCCAGATCGATATGGGGTGGAACGGAGGTGCCGAACCAGTAATCATGCCAGTCATTGTACTCGAGAGCCCAGGCAAAGTGGAGTTCTCTGGCGGGATTCAGCTCCTGCGGGGAGATCGGCGCATCCGGAATCGGAAAATTCGTCCCGCCGATAAGGACCATGTTCTCGCGGAAGACAGGGAGGAGCTCGAGATCCTTTCTGTGAAGGTTCCGATGGACAAAGCCGATATCATAGCTGTGGTCGGAGATGCTCTGGTAGATGATATGGGTCTTGCCGGTGGAGATCTTTAAAGAGAGCGGCGATGTCATGGAAGAGAGGCGCTTGTACAGGGGCTGGAAGAGATGGGCGTTCAGACTCCCGACCGTGTGGATCGACAGGGAGCGCACGTCTTCCATATACCGGACATGGGAACTTTCCTGAAAAAGTGCATCCATCTTGACAGCAATCTCGTAGAACCCGCGTCCGCTTGCGGTGAGTGTGAGGTTCCGCTGTCCCTGTTTGCGGAGAAAGAGCGTGGTCCCGAGTTCGGCCTCCAAGGCTTTTAATTGCTGGCTGAGAGCCGGTTGCGTCACGAAGAGGTGGCCGGCGGCCTGGTTTAGGGAACCGGTCTTTGCGATCGTTAGGAACATGCGGATATCATTCTGGTTCATGAGCAGGTCTCCTTTCCAATATATCGACTGCTGAGAATTTAATATCTGACAGTCGGTCGCAGCTTTTTCTTTTTGAAAATATGTGCATGAAAAATATGGCAGAGGTTTGACACAGGTGAACAGTCTGCAGGTGGACAGCTATACCTTACAAAATATTAGCATTCGCTTATATTTTATATCAAAATCCAAACTTATTCAAGAAAATAACTATATGATACAATCGTGCTATCAAAAGAAAAGGTTACAGCTCACAGATATGGAAAAAGGAAACAGCGGATCATCAATCCATGCAGGGAATGCCGGTGAGAGGTAACAGTAAAAAACGGAAAAGCGTATCGCTCCCGCACAGGAGCAAAGAAAAAATTCAAGGGGGAAATTATTATGGCATACAGAATTTTATTACCGCAGCCGATCATGGAATCCGGAAGAAAGTATCTCGAGGAAAAAGGTTATGAGATCATTGATGGGGAAGGTTTCACGGAGGATGACATCATCCGCCAGATCCCGGGATGCGATGCGATGATTGTGAGAACTGCGAAAATCACAAAGAAGATCCTGGATGCAGCCGATTCTTTAAAGGTGATCGCAAGACACGGAGCCGGTTTTGACGGCGTGGACTTAAAGGCAGCCGATGAGAAGAACGTGATGGTTCTCTACGCGCCGACGGCAAACAGCAACTCCGTTGCAGAGACGGCGATCTTCTATATGTTATACTGTTCCAGAAACTTCAAAAAGGTTCAGGCGCTCTATAAGACCGACTACATGACAGCGAAGATGAAGATCGAGAAGCATGAACTCGGCGGAAAGACATTAGGACTCATCGGAGTCGGAAATATCGGCGGACGTGTTGCAAAGAAGGCAGCTTACGGCTTTGACATGAACGTGATCGCGTTCGATCCGTATGCGAAGGAGCTTCCGGATTACATTCAGAGAGTGGAATCCCGCGAGGAAGTATTTAAAAATGCGGATTATGTATCGCTGCATATCCCGGCAACACCGGAGACGGAAAAGAGCGTCGGTGCGAAGGAATTTGAACTCATGAAGCCGACCGCATTCCTGATCAACACCTCCCGCGGTGCGGTTGTCGATGAGGAAGCGCTGATCGAGGCGTTAAAGGCTGGAAAGATTGCGGGAGCCGGACTTGATGTTCTCACAAAAGAGCCGCTCGATCCGGAAAATCCGCTGCTCTCCATGGACAATGTCCTCACCGCCCCGCATATCGGCGGAGCGACGAAGGAGGCATCATCGAGATCTTCTCTTGTATGTGCGGAGGGGATCGATGATTTCCTCTCCGGCAGACGGCCGAAGTATCCGGTTCCGCTGATGAGGCTGGTGTCGGGATCGCGACGCTGTACAAGTATTATCTGAATAAGGAACGTCTGGTCATCGCGATCAGTAAAAGTATCTGGAGCGGTGTCTGGCAGCGCACACTCGGAGCGCGGGGGGCGGATGGACTTAGTGAGCTGACTGCTTATGACGGAATCGCGCTTTATGCCGATGTGATTATAAAGATCTACCGCGAACAGCCGCAGTTTTTGCGATTCAGCGGAGAATATAAGAACTTTATCCGCACCGGAAAGACAGAGGAAAAACACCTCGAAGAAGAACTGAGGGAGCATCTGGACGAGCTAGAACCGATAAGGCAGTTGTTTCACCGGATGCATGAGCGGGCAAGGACAGATCACAGTATCCGAATGGATATCCCGGAGCAGGAACTTTTTACGACTGTGACGATCACGATGTTAAGTGTGGCGGAGCGATATGCACAGGGAATTGTCTGGGCGGATGACCACAGGGAAGACCAGACGCAGAAGCTGATCTACGTAAAAGAAATGCTATTGGCATGGTGCGCCGGATAGGATGAGAAATAAAAGAGTATATGAAGGTACTGAATCGTTACGAGTAGTTTTTATGAACAGAAACGTACTGAACGGAAAAATTCGTGTGCTATGCCAAAAAATGAGAGGAGAATGAGTATGGGTATGAAAAAACAGTTTCGGGAGTGTGAAGAAAGACGGAAGCTGGGACAGCACGGAACGGAAATAGAAAGATTGCCGGTCTGACACTTTCAGATAAGAATTCAAGTCGAACATCCGTGAGACTTGGCGCGTGATTCTGGTCAGCAAAGTTGACATATTCCATACAGAATCACTGCGCATCCTCGCGGAGCGTTTATCTCAGTCGGAGACCCAACTTCCACTGAGACAAATTTGCTATTACTCACCGCCTAAAGAGGTGGGAGTCTTCTCGACTGAGATAAACCATAAAAAGAACCTCCATAGATTGGATCGATGGGTAAAAATTCTTTGCCCTGACTTCTGAACTGTGGGGGTTTCTCTATTTATTTTCTATGCTAATGGTCACTGATAACAGCGCCAGTGTACGACAATCAGTTCTATTATTGCAAGTTACTCTTTTTGAGTTGTAATGCCTTGTAAGTCACGGCCTCCGTACACAATGCGGATAACAGTAACGGTCATGGAATTCATATCAACAATATAGAATACGATAAAGTTGTCTACTGGAATTTTATGCATTTTCATGCTTTTCCATGGCTCCCAATCTACAATAGCATATCGCATCGGCATAAAATCAAGAGAACGTATTTTTTCGCGTATTCGGTTCACCTGGTTTCGTGCAGTATCAGGAACCTGAAGTTCTTCTGATATATAAGCATAAATATCTTTTAAATCTTCGAGAGCTTGTGGTGAGTAGACAATACGGTATGGTTCACTCATATACCAAACTCCTTTGCAAGTTCAGCGTCTACTTCATCCGCGGTGTAACATTTACCGGATTTCAGAGAATTTATTCCTTTCATAAGCTCGGCATCCAATTCTTCGCGGCTCATAGCGCCAATCGCTGTTGGTTTCCGTGTGGGGAGATGCAGATCGAGAGGCATTCCTCTTGTCAGAACAATCTGACTGTAGAGCATCTGGATTGCAGAAGAAGGTGAAATTCCAAGCTGCTGAAGAATATATTCGGCATTTTCTTTTAAGTTTGAATCGATACGGGCATAAACTGCTGATGTATTTGCCATAGATATCACACTCCTTTTTGTTTACAGTATATCTTACATAGATGATAAATGCAAGCATTTGCAAGCAATATGAAGATGCATGAATCATATTTCAGTACAGTCTGCTATACAGAACTGTATTTCAAGCGATTGCCGGAATGAATAAAAAGACTGCCGCATTTCTACTCCTGCGACAGCCTCAAAAAGAGGGGATTTATATTGTAAATGTTTTGTAACTGTTCAGCAGGTCTGCGCACTTGCTGCGCTGACCGTAAGAAAACATAGGCTGGAAGGCACTGAATAGTTACAATGTTTTTAAATAATAAGGGAGGGACCGGCAGAATGCTCTGCCGGTCAAGTATGAAAAAGTATATTTTGTTCCAGGCTTGCTGTCCTGTTACGCTTTACAGGATACTGGAAAAATGTGTCGAAATATTGTGTTTGATGTGAAAAAATTGTGAAATCGCTGTAGGATAGAATGCTCACCTGGAAGGAAGCTCCTTTTTCGGGCATGAGTTTTCTGGAGTGGAAATTACGGAGAGAAAGAAGGCGGGGAGGATCGTGCAGATCAAGACTGATAAAATTATAACAATTTCTACTCCGAAACGGTTGCAGGAACGTTCTAATTGGTATAAAATATAGGTGTTTCTGCGATGATAGTACCAATATCAAAGCGTTAGACGGAAAGCTCCGTTCCGACCGCAGAAAATGATTGCATTTATAAAGAACGCAGGAAGCTGCCGTTTGGAGCGGGCTCCTGCAGTCACGCAATAAAGGAGAAAAAATCATGAGCAAAAAGCCAGTAGTGTTAATGATCCTCGATGGTTACGGACTGAATAAAACACATGAAGGAAATGCGGTATATGAGGCGAAGAAGCCGGTGATGGACCGCTTAATGAAGGAGTGCCCGTTTGTGGAAGGTCAGGCCAGCGGACTCGCTGTCGGACTTCCGGAGGGCCAGATGGGAAACTCTGAGGTCGGACACCTGAACATGGGCGCAGGACGCATCGTTTACCAGGAGCTGACAAGAATCACAAAATCCATTCAGGATGGAGATTTCTTCAAGAACGAAGAGTTCCTCGCAGCTGTTGAAAACTGTAAAAAGAACAATTCCGCACTGCACCTGTTCGGACTCTTATCCGACGGCGGCGTGCACAGCCATATCACTCATGTCTACGGACTCTTAGAGCTTGCAAAGAGAAACGGACTCGACAAGGTATTCGTTCACTGCTTCCTTGATGGACGTGATACTCCGCCGGCATCCGGAAAGGATTTCGTTGCGGCTCTGGAAGAGAAGATGAAAGAACTCGGCGTCGGCAAGGTGGCATCCGTGATGGGACGTTATTACGCGATGGACCGTGACAACCGCTGGGATCGTGTGGAGCTTGCGTATAAGGCACTGACAGCGGGCGAGGGCAATAAGGGAACATCCGCAACGGAACTGATCCAGGCGTCCTACGATGACGGAAAGACAGATGAGTTCGTTGTTCCGGCTGTCGTGACAGGAGAAGATGGAAATGCGATCGGAACCATTAAGGACAATGATTCCGTGATCTTCTTCAACTTCCGTCCGGACCGCGCAAGAGAGATGACCCGCGCATTCTGTGATGACGAGTTTACAGGATTTGCGAGAGCGAAGAGGATCAAGACCACCTATGTATGCTTTGTTGATTACGATGAGACGATCCCGAACAAACTTGTCGCATTCAAGAAAGAGACGATCAAGAATACTCTCGGTGAGTTCCTTGCTGCCCACGGGAAGACTCAGGCGAGAATTGCTGAGACAGAGAAATATGCCCACGTTACCTTCTTCTTCAACGGCGGCGTTGAGGAACCGAATCCGGGTGAGGACCGTATCCTCGTGAAGTCCCCGAAGGTCGCAACCTATGACCTTCAGCCGGAGATGAGCGCACCGGCCGTTTGTGAGAAGCTGACAGACGCGATCAGCTCCGGAAAATATGATGTTATCATCGTAAACTTCGCAAATCCGGATATGGTAGGCCACACAGGCGTTGAGAACGCGGCGGTCAAGGCCATCGAGGCTGTCGACGAGTGCGTCGGAAAAGCAGTTGAGGCGATTAAGGAAGTCGACGGCGTAATGTTCATCTGCGCTGACCACGGAAACGCAGAGCAGCTGATCGACTACAAGACAGGCGAGCCGTGGACCGCACACACAACGAATCCGGTTCCGTTCATCCTCGTAAACGCAGGCGAGGGCTATGGTCTCAGAGAGGGCGGCTGCCTTGCAGATATCGCTCCGACCCTGATTGAACTTATGGGAATGGAACAGCCGAAAGAGATGACTGGTAAGTCTCTGCTTGTGAGAAAGTAATAAAGGCTGGTGTGTTGTAAAACAGCGGCAGAAAATATGAAGAATGGTTCCGGCAGTGTGGACGCAGAGAGTCTGTATGCCGGGACTATTTTTTTGTGCACACTTGACATAAGGATTCCCGGCGCATTAAGATGAAGGAAATGATTTCGGACAGGACAGAAGGAGAGCAGTATGGAACAGGAAACAAGAATCGCGGTAGTGGGAATTATTGTGGAAGATAAAGAGGCTGTGGGGGAGATCAACAGAATCCTTCACGATTACAGCCCGTATATTATCGGAAGAATGGGACTTCCGTACGAGAAGAAGCAAGTGAACATCATCAGCGTCATCGTTGATGCCCCGTCTGACTGGATCAATGCGCTTTCAGGGAAGCTTGGAAAGATCAAGGGGATCAGCGCGAAGGTGATGTATTCGAAGAACGGGCAGTAGGGAGAAACTATGATCGAAAAAATCAAGATCCGCGGCGCACGGGTCCATAACTTGAAAAATATTGATGTGGACGTTCCTTTAAACAAGATCGTCGCCATCGGCGGAGTCTCTGGTTCGGGAAAATCATCCCTGGCTCTGGGTGTCCTCTACGCGGAAGGTTCCAGGCGCTACTTAGAGGCGCTCTCCACCTACACGAGACGCCGTATGACCCAGGCGGCGAAGGCACAGGTGGATGAGGCACTCTATGTCCCGGCGGCGCTGGCGCTTCACCAGAGGCCTGGGATCCCGGGGATCCGCAGTACCTTCGGAACAGGAACGGAGCTTTTAAACAGCCTGCGTCTCATGGTGTCGAGACTGGCGAGCCACCGATGTCCGAACGGACATTATATCTAACCAACCCTTCTTGTAGCGGCGGGAAAGGAACTTTCCTGTCCGAAGTGCGGGGAAAAATTCTACGCCCCGTCGGCGGAGGAACTGGCCTTCAACAGCCAAGGCGCCTGCAGGACATGCGACGGAACGGGAATCGTACGCACTGTTAACCGTGCGGCCCTGGTGCCGGATGAATCCCTTACCATCGATGAGGGCGCGGTAGCTCCGTGGAATTCCCTCATGTGGTCCCTGATGACGGACGTCTGCCGGGAGATGGGGGTGCGGACGGACGTGCCATTTAAGGATCTCACGGAGAAGGAAAAGAACATTGTATACAACGGACCGGCGGAGAAAAAGCACATCTTTTACCATGCCAAGAACAGCAATCAGGCGGGTGAGCTTGATTTTACTTATTATAATGCGGTCTACACGGTGGAGAATGCCCTGGCGAAGGTAAAAGACGAAAAGGGCATGAAGCGAGTGGAAAAGTTCTTAAAACAGGACATCTGCCCGGATTGCGGCGGTTCCAGACTCTCGGAGGCAGCGAGAGCGCCGAGGCTCCGGGGAATCTCCCTGGATGAGATGTGCCGAATGCCATTAAATAACCTCACGGAGTGGGTCCGCAGTGTGCCGTGGTCTCTTCCGAAGGAGATGCGCCCGATGGCGGAGAATATCTGCGCGTCGTTTCTAGAGGTGGCAAAGCGGTTATTAGACCTTGGGTTGGGATATCTCTCCCTGGACCGCGCCGCATCTACACTCTCCACTGGGGAACGCCAGAGAATGCAGCTCGCGAGAGCCGTGAGAAACCGCACGACGGGTGTCCGCTATGTGCTGGACGAGCCGTCTATCGGTCTTCACCCGTCGAATATCGAGGGACTCACCGGTGTCATGCATGACCTGATTGCAGACGGAAACTCCGTAGTTCTCGTGGATCATGACGTCCAGATCTTAAAGGAGTCTGACTGGATGATCGAGATGGGACCGGAAGCCGGGGCTGGCGGCGGAACCGTCATTGCGGAGGGGACCATCGGGGAGATCGAAGAATCGGGAAAGTCGGTATTGGGACCGTTCCTATCCGGAAAAGCGGATACCTGCACGAGAGTCCGGGCGAATCGGGAGAATATGTTTGAGTATGGAAAAATCCATATCTCCACCGGAAATATCCACACGGTAAAACCTTTGTCTGCGGATATCCCGAAAGGTCGGATGACCGTGGTCACAGGAGTTTCCGGTTCCGGAAAGACGACTTTCGTCTTAGAGAGTCTGATCCCGGCGTTATCCGCCATGATTCACGGCGAAAAACGTCCGGAACACGTCCATGAGATCCAGGCGGAGGGGATCCGTCAAGTGAAGCTCATCGACGCGGCACCCATCGGCATGAATGTCCGCTCCACGGTGGCGACCTATGCGAATGTCCATGATGAGCTGCGAAAGATCTTTGCGAGAACACCGGACGCGAACCGTCTTGGGTATAAGACCGGGGATTTCTCCTACAATACGGGAAAACTCCGCTGCCCTGGATGTGACGGAACAGGCGTGATCAGCCTGGATGTCCAGTTCCTGCCAGACGTGGAGATCCCGTGCCCGGACTGCCGCGGATCGAGGTACGCGAAGGAGGCGAATCTCGTGAAGCACACGGATAAAAGGGGAGTTTCCCATTCCCTGCCGGAATTTATGGATATGGATATCAATACGGCGCTGGAGAATTGCAGGGATATGAAGATTGTCTCCCAGAGACTGTATGTATTAAAGGATTTAGGACTTGGCTACTTGACTCTGGGCGAGGAGACCCCGAGTCTCTCCGGCGGCGAGGCCCAGCGACTGAAACTCGCAAGCGAGATGGGAAAAGCCCAGGAGGACACGGTCTTCGTCTTCGATGAGCCGACGATCGGTCTTCACCCGGCGGATGTCCAGGTTCTCCTCGGTGTATTCCAGACGCTGATTGAAAATGGAGCCACCGTCCTTGTCATCGAACACGACCTGGATGTGATTAAAAATGCCGACTACATCATCGACATGGGCCCTGGCGGCGGAGAACAGGGCGGCCGGATTGTTGCGTGTGGGACGCCGGAGGAGATCAAAAATGTGAAAGAAAGTGTGACGGGGAGATACCTGTAAGGTGGAGTACATATAATACAAGATATTTAGACGAAGTTACTTGTAAATAAAAATATATCCGCTATAATATACTCATTGAGTATATTATAGCGGAGGATCAATGGAAAACAAAGAAATATTAAAAGAACTTAGAAGCATTATGGGACTAAATCGTCGGGAATTTGCAGAGTATTTTTGCATCCCATACAGGACAGTGCAGGAATGGGAACTTGCACATCGGAATATGCCGGATTATCTGTTAAGATTGATGTTGTATAGTGAGAAGCTGCGGAGTGAGAATAAATTTTATAGTGCCAGTAAAAATGTTTCTATTATTCAAGATGAATTCGGGAAAAATATTGTAATTATAAACGATATACGGTTTAAGGGAAAAAGAAATATCGATTGGGAAGAAGTTGAAAAATATTTAAAAGAATATATTGGAGAGTGTTACGAGATAGCAGAGTCATCAGAAAAAATATATATTGGAAAAGAATTCCCTGATGAATTTGCAAACGCAAAAGATGCTCGTGGTTTAAAGGGGGCAAATGCAAAGGCAAAAGCTAACGCGGCACAGGCAATTAAGGAATTAATACAAATAGCAGAGAATAAATCAGAATTTCCAGATTATGGAGATAGACATGGAAATAGAGCTAAAAATGGTTGGTATCGTTATGATGTACGATTTGGTCTGCCTGTTTACGAAGAAAATGGCACCTTGATTCGCTATAATATTTTCTCAGCAAGAATGCTTGTGCGGCACGATGCAGATGGAAAAATGTATCTTTATGATATTTTGCGCACAAAAAAAGAAGCGAGCAACCCGCTTGAGTAATAATACTGTACGGTCGCAAAACCCGCTTCTTTTTTGTCATTCTAACATTGAATAAAAAAAATGTCAAGGATTTATACATCTTGAGAGTGTATGAGAAAATCTCTGTAAATAAGATTCTTCTATGATAATTAAGGGCAATAAGCTTACGGATTAGGCTTATCGCCCTTGTTTTATATATAACAGTTGCTTACAGGCATGTCAAGGGCAGGCGGTTTCCCGCCTGTCTTTTTAAGCTGTCTTTTGATTATTCAGGTAAGCGTCCTTCGTACATAATACTCAGTTCTCCATAGACCTGGCCCCAATCCCGGATTGTGGTAGTCCACTTTTTCGTAGCCTCAAAAGTGGCCAAATACAGGGCTTTTAACAGGGCGGTATCGCTTGGAAATACGCTCCTTTGGCGATTCAGCTTCCGGTAGGTGGAATTCAGTGATTCTATCGCATTTGTCGTGTAAATGACCTTTCTGACAGTGGTTGAGAACTTAAAAATAGGTGAAACAGCATCCCAGTTGTCCTTCCAACGCTTCATGGAATTCGGGTATTTGGGAGTCCATTTTTCAGTTACACGGTCTAAGGTAGCCAGAGCTTTCTGCTCGTCAGCAGCCTGATAGATGGTTTTTAAGTCTGTAGCAAAGGCTTTTCTATCCTTATCCGGAACGTATTTCAGAGTATTTCTTACCTGATGAACAATACATCTCTGGTATTCTGTTTTTGGAAACGCTGTTGCAATCGCTTCCTTAATGCCTGTAAGGCCGTCGGCGCAGATGATCAGGATATCCTTAACTCCTCGATTTTTCAGTTCATTTAAGACTGAAAGCCAGTATTTCGCACTTTCATTGTCACCGATTGTAATGGTCAGGACTTCCTTTTTGCCCTCTGTATTAATACCCAGAATGACATAAGCTGCAAGTTTACGAATGACTCCATTATCCCGCACAGAATAATGGATTGCATCGATGTAAAGGATCGGATATACCTCATCCAGTGGACGGTTCTGCCAATCTTCAATCTGAGGAAGTATTTTATCTGTCACGTCAGATATGAAACTTTCTGATGCTTCAAAACCATAGATATCTTCGATTGTTTCCGAGATCTGGCGAGTGGTCATTCCCTTTGCATACATAGAAATGATCTTCTGATCAATATCAGAAATATCTTTCTGACGCTTTTTCACAATCTGTGGTTCAAAGGTCGATTTTCGATCCTGTGGGACTTCGATTTCCATAGAACCATACCGACTGTTTACCTGCTTATGTTTATAGCCGTTGCGATAATCATCGTTGTCAGAACGCTCGGACTTTTCGTATCCAAGGTGATCATCCATTTCGGCCTCCATCATTTCTTTAATGGTGCCACCTAAGAGATCTTTGAGAGCATCCTGGATGTCTTCTGCAGTCTCAATATCGTATTCTTCGAGAAGCTGACGAATGATATTTCTTTTTCCGTCGGTCATTTGTACTCTGTGTACAGGTTTCTTTTGTCTTGCCATAATAAAAGGCCCTCCTAATGATATTTATTTTATCATAGAAGGACCTTATGATGGTTATTTTACAGAAAAAGTTTCACAGGCTCGGTTTAAGGATGTGGATGGAAACTGGTATTATCTGAATCCGGTATCTGACGGTACCCAGGGAGCGATGAAGACCGGCTGGTTTACAGATCCGCAGGATGGATATCTCTATTATCTGGATCCAAAGACCGGTGCAATGGTGACCGGAAACATACAGAATGATAGCGTGTGATTCTGTTTCATGGGGATCCATCAACTTTTATGGTTGATGGATCCCTGCTTTTATCTTCTCATAGGACAAATGGAAATTTTTACTTGACAGTTCTATGTTTTTTCATGTATGATAGAAATAGTGTGAAGAGACATTTATCGTTTTCATGCAAATGTATGTAATGACCACTCCCGCAGAACAGACTACGGAAGTTAAGCCCATCGGACAGGCGGGTCAAGCGCCGCGTGGGGTTAAGCCCACATTATTGATTGAGTTAAAAGCTCAAATTTATAAGTTGATTACTTTATAATCAGTGTTTGAAAAACACATCATCTTGTGAATCGGTCAATAAGTGCAGGGACAATATATTTGCGATTGCAGACTTGGAAGAAAAAACGATAAAGCTCAGAGGCAGACGGGAGCGGAGTGACGCGCCCCAGACCCAATGAAATAGAATCGTTTTGAGCAGATGATGGTTTTGGCGTCATCTGCTTTTTTTATTATTCAGATGATGCGCAATCAATAAAATGCGTGAGGAACAAAACCATGGACAGAGAGAGACAAAAGAAAGCCCCGATCTATGAAGCGCTCGAGGCATTTAAAAAGAAGAGAGTTGTCCCGTTTGACGTACCGGGACATAAGAGAGGACGTGGAAATCCAGAACTGGTACAGCTTTTAGGCGAAAAATGTGTATCTTTGGACGTAAACTCCATGAAGCCGCTTGACAACCTCTGTCATCCGGTCTCCGTGATCCGTGAGGCGGAAGAGCTTGCGGCGGAGGCATTCGGAGCGGCCAGCGCCTATCTGATGGTAGGCGGAACGACATCTGCGGTCCAGAGCATGATCCTCTCGGTGGTAAAAGCCGGAGATAAAATCATCCTGCCGCGAAACGTACATAAGAGCGTCATCAACGCTCTGGTGCTCTGCGGCGGAATCCCAATCTACGTAAATCCGGAGATGAACCAGAGACTCGGTATTTCGCTGGGAATGCAGGTCGAAAAAGTAAAACAGGCCATCGAGGACAATCCGGACGCGGTTGCGGTGTTCGTCAACAACCCGACCTATTACGGCATCTGCTCTGATATAAAAACGATCGTACAGCTTGCCCATGCGAGGGGCATGAAGGTTCTCGCGGACGAGGCTCATGGAACCCACCTGTATTTCGGAAAGAATCTTCCGATCTCCGCAATGGCAGCGGGAGCTGATATGGCGGCAGTATCTATGCACAAGTCCGGCGGAAGCCTGACCCAGAGTTCGCTTCTTCTTTTAAATAAGGGAGTGAACACCGATTATGTGCGCCAGATCATCAACCTGACCCAGACTACAAGCGCATCCTACCTGCTTCTTTCCAGTCTTGATATCTCAAGACGAAATCTGGCTCTCCGCGGTGAGGAATCCTTCGCGAAGGTCGTTGAGATGGCAGAATACGCGAGACGGGAGATCAACTCCATCGGCGGCTATTATGCTTATGGAAAAGAACTGGTGAACGGTGACAGCATTTTCGATTACGATGTGACGAAGCTCTCCGTATATACAAGAGACATCGGACTTGCGGGAATCGAGGTCTATGATCTTCTGCGCGACGAGTATGATATCCAGATCGAATTCGGTGACATCAGCAACATTCTGGCTTACATCTCCATCGGAGATCGTATCCAGGACATCGAGCGCCTTGTTGGTGCTCTGGATGATATCGAGCGTCTCTACAAAAAAGACAGCTCAGGACTGCTCTCTGGCGAGTACATTTCTCCAAAGGTTGTTATGTCCCCGCAGAAAGCGTTCTACTCCGAGAAAGTCTCTGTTCCGGTGGAAGCGTCTTCAGGAAGAGTCTGTGCGGAGTTTGTGATGTGTTATCCGCCGGGAATCCCGATCCTGGCACCGGGGGAGATGATCACGGACGACGTGGTCCAGTATATCCTGTATGCGAAGAAAAAGGGATGCTCCATGCAGGGAACAGAGGATCCGGCGGTGGATCATCTGATGGTGCTGGTAAACATATAGCATGAATTTTTTAAGGCGCCGGACCTGGCTGCAGGCAAACAGGCTTTGGCCAATACGATACAAGGAGTCACGAGATATGGAATTCTGGTTTTCAGAACTGCACACCGGAAACGTAAAGCTGTCCATCAAGATCGAAAAGCAGCTGTTTTCCGGGGAGAGTGAATATCAGCGGATCGATGTGTTCGATTCCGAGGAATTTGGAAAATTTATCTCTCTGGACGGGGAGATCGTATTCTCCGAGAAGGACGAGTTTATTTATGACGAGATGGTGACCCATGTGCCGATGGCGGTCCATCCGTGTGTGAAGGACGTACTGATCATCGGCGGCGGCGACGGCGGTGTCGCGAAAGAGCTTTTGCAGTATGACTGCGTGGAACATATCGATGTCGTGGAGACGGATGAGATGTTCGTGGAGGTTTCAAGAAAATTTTTCCCGGAGGTAGCCTGTGCCTTAGATGATCCGCGTGTCGAGGTCCACTATGATGATGGTCTGAGATTTTTAAGAAACAAGAAGGCAAAGTATGACCTCATCATCAACGATTCCACAGACCCCTTCGGCCATACTGAGGGACTGTTCACGAAGGAATTCTACGGTAGCTGCTACAGCGCCTTAAAGGAAGATGGGATCATGGTCTACCAGCATGGAAGCCCATTCTACGATGAGGACGAGCTGGCCTGCCGCAGTATGCACCGAAAGGCATTCCGCTCCTTCCCGATCAGCCGTGTGTATCAGGCGCATATTCCAACCTGTCCGTCCGGATACTGGCTCTTCGGCTTCGCTTCAAAGAAATATCATCCCATCAAGGATTTCAAGCCCCGGGAATGGGATGCATTAAATATTGAGACCTGGTATTATACGACACATCTTCACATGGGAGCGTTCATGCTGCCGAAGTATGTTGAGGATCTTTTAAAAGAGGAGGAAAAATAAACATGAGCAGATTAATGATCATCGGCTGCGGAGGTGTTGCGTCCGTAGCGATCCACAAGTGTTGTCAGAACAGTGATGTATTCACAGAAATCATGATCGCAAGCCGTACTGTATCCAAGTGCGATGCCTTAAAGGAGAAGCTTCAGGGAACGACAAAGACGAAAATCACGACCGCGAAAGTGGATGCTGACAACGTGGACGAGCTGGTTGCTTTAATGGAGAGCTACAAGCCGGATGCAGTATTAAATGTAGCGCTTCCGTATCAGGATCTGACGATCATGGATGCATGCTTAAAGGCTGGCGTGAACTACATTGATACCGCAAACTACGAGCCGGAGGACACCGACGATCCGACATGGCGCGCGATCTATGAGAAACGCTGCAAGGAAGAGGGCTTCACCGCATACTTCGATTATTCTTGGCAGTGGGCATATCAGGAGAAATTTAAAGAGGCTGGTCTTATGGCACTCTTAGGAACAGGTTTTGACCCGGGCGTTACAAGCGTCTTCTCCGCGTATGCGTTAAAACACTATTTCGATGAGATCCACACCATCGATATCTTAGACTGCAACGGTGGTGACCATGGCTACCCGTTCGCTACAAACTTCAACCCGGAGATCAACCTCCGCGAGGTATCCGCAAACGGCTCCTACTGGGAGAACGGCCACTGGGTAGAGACAAAGCCGATGGAGATCAAGCGCGAGTACAACTTCCCGCAGGTCGGCGAGAAGGATATGTACCTCCTGCACCACGAAGAGATCGAGTCTCTCGCGAAGAATATTCCGGGCGTAAAGCGCATCCGCTTCTTCATGACCTTCGGCCAGAGCTACCTGACCCACATGAAATGCTTAGAGAACGTTGGAATGCTTTCCACTTCCCCGGTAAACTTTAACGGACAGGAGATCGTTCCGATCCAGTTCTTAAAGGCGCTTCTTCCGGATCCGGCATCCTTAGGTCCGAGAACCGTCGGAAAGACAAACATCGGCTGTATCTTTACCGGTGTGAAGGACGGAAAAGAGAAGACGATCTATATTTATAACGTATGTGACCATCAGGAGTGTTACAAGGAAGTCGGCTCCCAGGCCATCTCCTACACGACAGGCGTACCGGCTATGATCGGTTCCATGATGGTCGTTGACGGAACCTGGAAGGGCGCAGGCGTATTCAACGTCGAAGAGTTCGATCCGGATCCGTATATGGAAGCGCTGAACAAGTGGGGACTTCCGTGGGTTGTGGATGAGGATCCGGAGATCGTGAAATAAAAAATTGAAAATGAATGACTGTTCGGCAGATTCGTGCTGTCCGTGGGAAAAATACGGAATGTGGAACAGTTTCAAGTACAGAAAACACCTCTGGCAGGAACGAGTTGTCAGGGGTGTTGCTGTATTGTGATACGGCAGTAAAAATGAACTTCGTTTTCTGGTAGGACTGAAATGTGTATCGGGAACGAGTCAGCAATTGGAGAACAAGATGAAGATTAATGAATTACCCACTCCATGTTATGTAATTGATGAAAAAAAGCTTCGGAAAAATCTGGAAATCTTAAAGAAAGTAAAGGACGACACCGGCTGCAAGATTCTCCTTGCCCAGAAGGCATTCTCGAACTTCTTTGAGTACCCGCTGATCGGGCAGTATCTGGACGGAACCACAGCCAGCGGTCTTTTCGAGGCAAAGCTTGGATATGAAAAAATGGGAAAAGAAAATCACGTATTCGCTCCGGCCTTCAAGGAATCGGAGATCGGGGAACTCACCGATATCTGCGAACACCTGGTATTCAACTCCTTTTCCCAGCTTGAAAAATACGCGGACTTCTGTAAGGAAAAGGGCGTCAGCATTGGCATCCGCGTAAACCCGGAGTGCTCCACTCAGGGCGACCACGCGATCTACGATCCCTGTGCGCCGGGCTCCAGACTCGGCGTGACCCTGGCCAATTTCCGGGAAGATCTTGTGGAAAAGCTTGACGGGATCCACTTCCATACCCTCTGTGAGCAGAACTCGGATGATCTGGAGACGACTCTGAAGGCGGTGGAGGAAAAATTCGGAAAGTACCTGAAGCTTCCGAATATCAAATGGCTCAACATGGGCGGCGGACACCATATCACGAGAAAAGATTACGACATCGACCGCCTGGAGCGCTGTATCCGCCATATGCAGGATACATATGATGTCGCTGTCTATGTGGAACCTGGGGAAGCCGTGGCATTAAATGCGGGATATCTCGTGACGGAAGTCATGGACATTGTGGATAACGGCATCAGGACACTGATCTTGGACGCTTCCGCCGCCTGCCATATGCCGGACGTGCTGGAAATGCCCTACCGTCCGCCGTTAAAAGACTCCGGAGAAGCGGACGAAAAGCAGTACACCTACCGTCTCTCATCAATGACCTGCCTTGCGGGTGATGTGATCGGCGACTATTCCTTCGACCACGAGATTCAGATCGGCGATAAACTCTATTTCGAGGACATGGCGATCTACTCCATGGTAAAAAACAACACCTTCAACGGCATGTGCCTGCCGTCCATCGCGCGAATGGATGAGAATGGGGAGTGCAGTGTGGTGAAAACCTTTGGGTATGAGGAATTTGTGAGAAGACTGGGATAAAAAAGAAACATGATTATAGAAAACGGGGCTGCCGCTTGCCAAAATTGGTGCGGCAGCCCCTTCTTATTATTTTCGTTTTACAACGGCTGTTTTTCCACGAAAAGCAATCCCGATTTTTATGATCGGCCGGACACCCGCATCCCGCAATTCCGTGTCATATTTTTTCGCATCTATTTGTTGGAGGGCGCGATCTGCCAGCGCATCCAGATCCACATGATCATCATTCGTGTGTTTGAATTCAAACAGGAATCCCGGAATTCCTTTTATTAATGGATTCAGTTGAATATCAAATCGGCCAAGCCCCGATTCTCGATTGGAACGAATCTGGTACCTGTTTCCAAGGATCGCACATAATCCGAGCATCATGCCATGATAAAAACTTTCATTTGCCCCATCCATAGAAGAAATACTCTGCAGCATAAAATTCTCCAGCAAAGACTGAAGCTTTTTTGCATTTCCGGAGAATATCGCCTGATTGATAGAAATCGCGACGCTGTTCTGATTTGTCCGATTTAAAATTTCTTTTTCATAGACACAGGCAATCTCTTTATTTGGAATTGCAACATCACACATGAAATTCCCATCATTTTGTGGATAGACTTCTGCAACTTTTAAGTAACCCGCAACAAGAAGAAAACTATAGATCGTGTATGGATTATTCTGGATCTCCGGATAGATCACGCTGGTATCTATATAAGTAGTGATTTTTTCACCGCAGAGCAGTTTATGAAGTCCTTCCATTATCTCGGGTGTAGCTGTTGCGATAATCTCACCAATGATTTCGTTGCTGCCGGTAGACTGCCAGAACGCCTTTGGGAAGCACTGATCGGTAATGTAATTGATGACAGACCATGGATTAAAGATTTCTGTATGACCAAATCGGTATCCGTCATACCAGCTGCAGATCTCCTGATATTTGTCCTCTTTCCCATAGTAGTGCAGAATTTCTTTTACTTCCTCAGTCGTAAAGCCGAAATATTCACTGTAACTGTCGTCCAAAATTGAATTGGTTTTCAAATTATTCATGCCGCTGAAAATGCTTTCTTTCGCCACGCGGAGAATTCCCGTGAGAAAGCCAAAAGCCAGATGTGGATTATCCTTCAGGCCGCCGGAAAAGAAATTACGCATGAAATTCACAATTTCCGGATAAAAATTGCAATGATGTCCCTGCTGGATCGGTGTATCGTATTCATCAATAATGATAATACATTCTTGTCCATAATGCTTGTGCAGCAACAGAGATAAGATTTGTAATCCCATCTGGCAGTCTACTTCATTCGCATTGTCACTGGCAAGGCGATGGTACTGTTCTTTTTCATAGATTCCAAGTGCAGTACTTTCCTCAAGTTCACTGTGCCGTATAAATTCCAGTGAAATCAGCTTACGGAGCTTCTGAAATGTCTCCTGCCATGTCAGACATTTTACATCCTTAAATGTCAGGAATATGACCGGATACTTTCCCTGATGCCGGGTATAATCAGAACCACACTGCCATATCTGCTTATCCTTGAAATAAATGGAGGTGTCATCCTGTGTTTTTTCAAAAAAGACCCGAACCATATCCATATTCAATGTTTTACCGAAACGTCTCGGACGGGTAAACAACGATACCATAGGTTTCGCATCCAGAAAATCACGGATCAGCAAGGTTTTATCTACATAATAATAGCTTGTGGTCGCCGTCTTGAAATCAGAAATCCCAATGGGCATCGGCTTTTTCTTTTCGCCTGAATCTGGCCAAACTGCATTTTCTGGAATCAGCCAGGAATGTCCCTTTTTCACAGCTCTGGAAATTTCGCCCTGCTTGCACATCTGCTGGACTCTGCGCACTGTGATTCCCATTGCTTTTGCCGCTTCCATGCTGGATAAATAGTTCATAGAACACCTCCAAACGTAATTCTATCATAAGTATATCCCATTAAACGAAATATTACAACTCTGCATTTCGTTTATATTTCGTTTAAAACAAAATGTATAGACAACAACAGTCGGGAGGACAATTCTGAATAAAAAAGCCGAATGAACGTCAATTTCATTCGGCAGTGAAGCTTTACGCGTCTTTTGTTTCCGTATTCTGTCTGTACAGGATCATCAGTCCGCGGAGCAGAAGATCCGGGTCATAGATGATCTTGTGGGTGCAGAGCGGTGTGATGAATCTTGCCATACCGCCGGTAGCAATAAGGGTTGCCGGTTCGCCGAGCTCTGCGGTCATGCGGTCGATAAGACCGTCAAGCATTGCGGCATTGCCAAGCATGATACCATTTCTCATACATTCGATGGTGTTCTTTCCGATCGCACGTTTCGGAACATCGAAGCTGATCCTCGGAAGCTGGGCCGTATTGGAAACGAGGGAGTTTAAGGCAACCTTTACACCGGGGAGAATCACACCGCCGATGTAATTTCCATCGTGGTCTACAACATCGAGCGTTGTCGCGGTTCCCATATCCGCGATGATGATCGGTCCTTTGTATTTGGCATTTGCAGCGACAGCGGCCACGATCCGGTCACCGCCGACGGTCTTAGGGTTATCCATTTTGATGTTTAAGCCCGTCTTCATTCCGGAACCGACAAGAAGCGGTTTCTTTCCGGTGATCTTCTTCACAGCGGAAGAGATCGGCGCGTTTAACGGCGGGACAACGGACGCCATAATGGAACCTTCGATATCATTTTTCTTTACTTTATGGATCTCCAGAATATTCTTTAAAAGGATCGCGTATTCGAGACTCGTTTTCCGGTCATCGGTGGTGATGCGCTCCTCAAAATATGTTTTATTGTCGTCAAGACCTCCGACAACGATATTACTGTTTCCCATGTCGATCGCTAAAATCATTGAGAAAACTCCTTCCACAAATCTAAGTAACGTGTTATACTGTTTTTACGTGTGCAGTTGATCAAAGGTTCCGTATTTGCGGGATTTGTCAACCGTCACTGTGAATATGAGAAACGTGTGAGACAGGTTCCTCATAATTTTAAAGTTCGAATTATCTTACCATAAATTGACTAAAATTACAACGGAGGATTCCAAATGTTAGCAGGAAAAACCGTACTTTTATGCGTGAGCGGCAGTATCGCTGCCTATAAAATCGCATATCTCGCCAGCGCACTGAAAAAACTGAAGGCAGATGTCCATGTGCTTATGACCCGGAATGCGACAAATTTCATTAACCCGATTACATTCGAGACACTGACCGGAAATAAATGCCTGGTGGATACGTTTGACCGGAACTTTGAGTTTTCCGTTGAACATGTTTCCCTTGCGAAGGCAGCGGATGTTGTCCTCGTTGCCCCGGCTTCCGCGAATGTGATCGCGAAGCTGGCCCATGGCCTTGCGGACGATATGCTGACGACCACAGTTCTCGCATGTACCTGCAAGAAGATCATCAGCCCGGCGATGAATACGAGAATGTTCGAAAATCCGATCACACAGGACAACTTAAAGATCTGCGAACACTACGGAATGGAAGTGATCAGCCCGGCAAGCGGATACCTCGCCTGCGGCGATACCGGAGCCGGAAAGATGCCGGAGCCGGAGGTGCTGCTCCAGTATATCTTAAAGGAAGTCCAGTACGAGAAAGACTTAAAAGGAAAGAAGATCCTCGTGACCGCAGGCCCGACGAGAGAGGCCATCGACCCGGTCCGCTATATTACAAACCACAGTACCGGAAAGATGGGATATGCCATCGCGAAGACGGCAGCTCTCCGCGGCGCTGACGTGACTCTTGTTTCAGGACCGGCAGAGGTGGAGCCGCCGATGTTCGTAAATTTTGTTCCGGTGGTTACCGCCAAAGATATGTTTGAGGCCGTGACAAGCCGCAGTGACGAGATGGACGCGGTGATCAAGGCCGCGGCTGTCGCTGACTACCGCCCGAAGTTCGTGAATACCGAGAAGACAAAGAAGAAAGACGGAGATATGGCGATCGAACTGGAGCGCACCGACGATATCTTAAAATGGCTCGGAGAACATAAAAAAGACAGCCAGTTCCTTTGCGGATTTTCTATGGAGACGGAACATATGCTGGAGAATTCCAGGGCAAAATTAAAGAAGAAGAACCTCGATATGATCGTTGCCAACAATCTGAAGGTTGCCGGTGCCGGTTTCGGAACGGACACGAATGTAGTGACGATGATCCGCGAGAATAAGGAGACGGAGCTTCCGATCATGTCGAAGGAAGAGGTTGCAGGGGCGATCTTAGACGAGATCTTTGAAATTAAAAGATAGAAAATTCCAATCTTTACCAGAAAATAGAAGATTCGACTACTCAGATGCCTTTACAGGTGAAAAACGCAAAGCAGGCACAGAGTGGTGAAGATTGCTATGAATATAACGAATTTTAGGGCTTTCTTCTTGACGAAACTCTTAAATACTGGTAAAAATTAATTGGAATAAGAGCAGCAGAAAAAAACGGCAGTCAATGAAGGACCGCGGTTCTTTTGTGCTGTCAGCAGGAAAATATTGTTAGACGAAACACAAGATAGATTTGGAGGAAAATTTTTTGGCTTCATTAAATGATGAAATAAAGAGACGACGGACATTCGCGATCATTTCCCACCCGGATGCCGGTAAAACGACACTGACTGAGAAATTCCTGTTATACGGAGGCGCGATCAACCTTGCCGGAACCGTAAAGGGACGCAAAGCGACAAAGCACGCAGTCTCCGACTGGATGGAGATCGAGAAGGAGAGAGGTATCTCTGTAACATCTTCCGTACTCCAGTTCAATTATGAGGGATACTGCATCAACATCCTTGATACCCCCGGACACCAGGACTTCTCCGAGGATACTTATCGTACTCTGATGGCAGCGGACTCCGCTGTCATGGTCATCGACGGATCAAAAGGTGTCGAGGCGCAGACTATCAAACTGTTCAAGGTCTGTGTGATGCGCCATATCCCGATCTTTACCTTCGTAAACAAGATGGACCGCGAGGCGAGAGACCCGTTTGAACTCATGAGCGAGATCGAGGACGTTCTCGGAATCCATACATGTCCGATCAACTGGCCGATCGGCTGCGGAAAGAGCTTCAAGGGCGTATATGACCGCCAGACAAAGAAGATCACGACCTTCACGGCTGCTATGGGCGGACAGAAGGAGGTTGCCACAGAGACCTTCGACGTGGAGGGAACAGACGTGGATTCCGTCATCGGTTCCGATTTCCACGCTCAGTTGAGGGACGATATCGAGCTCCTCGACGGGGCCAGCGATGAGTTTGACCAGGAGCTTGTAAGTGCCGGAAAGCTTTCACCGGTATTCTTCGGATCTGCTCTCACAAACTTCGGCGTTGAGACATTTCTGGAGCATTTCTTAAATATGACGACTTCTCCGCTTCCGAGAAGAACGACAGACGGCGTGATCGATCCGTTCAGACCTGATTTCTCCGCTTTCGTATTTAAGATCCAGGCGAATATGAATAAGGCGCACCGTGACCGTATCGCTTTCATGCGCATCTGCTCCGGTAAATTTGAGGCCGGAATGGAAGTAAACCATGTCCAGGGCGGCAAGAAGATCCGTCTGACCCAGCCGCAGCAGCTGATGGCTGAGAGCCGTAAGATCATTGACGAGGCTTATGCCGGAGATATCATCGGCGTTTTCGATCCGGGTATTTTTTCCATCGGTGACACGCTCTGTACGTCCAACGAGAAGTTCCAGTTCGAGGGTATCCCGACCTTCGCTCCGGAGCATTTCGCGAGAGTCCGCCAGATCGATACCATGAAGAGAAAACAGTTCTTAAAGGGTGTCAACCAGATCGCTCAGGAAGGCGCGATCCAGATCTTCCAGGAGTTCAATACCGGTATGGAGGAGATCATCGTCGGCGTTGTCGGTGTCCTGCAGTTTGAGGTCCTGACCTACCGCTTAAAGAATGAGTATAATGTAGACGTAAGACTGGAACAGCTTCCGTTTGAGTACATCCGCTGGGTTGAGAACCCGGAGGAAGTGGATGTGGCGAAGATCCAGGGCACATCCGATATGAAACGCATCTGTGACCTCAAGGGCAATCCGTTATTGTTATTCATCAACAGCTGGAGTGTCGGCATGGTCGAGGAGAGAAATCCGAACTTAAAGCTCAGTGAGTTCGGAAAGAACTAATCAAGTTTACAAAATATATCATCACAGGAACATGTGGAACCAGTCGTTTTGACTGGGAATACTGCATAGACAGGAGGAATATAAGATGAGTAAGATCGATGTTGTAAGAGCAGCTATGGTCGAGGCGATGAAAGCAAAAGATAAAGAGAGAAAGGATTCCCTTTCCATGCTTCTCTCCGCATTAAAGAACGCGCAGATCGATAAGCGCGAAGCTCCGCTCACCGAGGATGAGGAGAACGCGATCGTAAAGAAAGAGATCAAGCAGGTCAAAGAGACGATCGATACCGCTCCGGCAGACCGCGCTGATATCATCGAAGAGGCAAAGAAGAGACTGGCTGTATATCAGGAGTTCGCTCCGGCAGATATGACCGAGGACCAGATCAGAGAGACGATCCAGAAAGTTCTCGCAGAGCTCGGAATCGAAGCTCCGACCGCAAAGGACAAAGGAAAGATCATGAAATCCCTAATGCCGCTTGTAAAGGGAAAGGCAGACGGTAAGATCGTAAACGAGATCCTGGCAGGATTCATGAAGTAATGAGCGCGGATCCGTGAGTCTAAACAAAATTATCAGCGGGGCTGGCTTTATATCCTGGAAACGCCCGGGACGAGGCGGCCCCGTCTGTCTTTCTTTACGCGAAGCGTGTTTTCACTTGTTGGGAAAATGGTATATAGAGAATAATGGAGGCAGAAATTATGTACAAAGAGAAGATCAGCCGGTATATTGATGCACATAAGAAAGAGATGCTGGAAGATATCGAGGAGCTTTGCCGGATCAACAGCGTGAAAGGCTCTTACCGGATCGGAAAACCGTATGGGGAGGGATGTTCCGAGGCACTGCGCACAGCGCTGCATATCGCGGAATGTTACGACTTTTCCATCAACAATTATGACAATTATGTCGGCACCGTGGACATGAACAACAAGGACGCCCAGCTGGATATTTTAGCGCACCTCGATGTCGTTCCGGCCGGAGATGGATGGACGGTCACAAAGCCGTTTGAGCCGGTCGTGAAGGACGGAAAGATCTACGGGCGCGGAACTGCGGACGATAAGGGACCGGCAGTCGCGGCTCTCTATGCGATGCGTGCGGTCAACGAGCTCGGGATCCCACTGAAAAAGAATGTCCGGCTGATCCTCGGAACGGATGAGGAGTGCGGAAGCTCCGATATCACCCACTACTACAGTGTGGAGAAGGAAGCACCGATGACCTTCTCACCGGATGCATCCTTCCCGGTCATCAACATCGAAAAAGGCCGGATCGAAGGCAATTTTACGGCAGAATTTGAGCCGTCCGACAAGCTCCCGAAGATGGTCTCCTTCAAGTGCGGGACAAAGGTCAACGTCGTTCCGGCGGCAGCGGAAGCTCTCTTTGAGGGACTTGACGGGGATGAGACGGAAGCTCTTGCAAAGAGCATGGAGGAAGAACTCGGGATTACATTTACCGTTTCTTCCGAAGACGGATGCTTAAAGATCGCAGCGTCCGGAGAAAATGGACATGCATCAACTCCGTGGAAGGGAAAAAATGCCCTGACAGGTCTTCTGGCGCTGATCGAGCGTCTGCCGCTCGCAGAGTGCGGACAACTCAAAGCTGTCCGTGCGTTAAATCATCTGATGCCGCACGGTGACTGGTTTGGCGCCGGACTGGGGATCCAGATAAGCGATGAGGAGTCCGGAGAACTGACACTCGCATTCAGCATGCTGGACATCTCCGAAAAGAGCCTGGAAGGCGAATTTGACAGCCGCTGCCCGATCTGTGCGACAAAGGAGAACACGATCGACGTGATCCGGAAAAATATGGAGGCAGAGGGGATTTCCTTCAATACCGAGGAACTGGAACCGCCGCACCATGTGCCGGCAGATTCCGACTTCGTAAAGACTCTTCTTTCTGCTTACGAGTCCTATTCCGGAAGAAAGGGCGAGTGCATCGCGATCGGAGGCGGAACATATGTCCACCACTTAAAGAACGGTGTCGCATTCGGTGCCTGCCTTCCGGAGACCGAAAATCACATGCATGGTCCGGATGAGTTCGCGGTGGTCGACGAGCTCTTGATGAGCGCGAAGATCTTTGCACAGGTGATCGTGGATCTCTGCAGCTGACCGGAAGACACATGATCATGTGAAAGAAAGGACAGGATACGGATGAACTGTAAGATCATCGATATCCACACCCATATTTATCCGGTCGCGCTGGCGAGGCGGGCAATGGAAGTCACCGGACAGGAGCATGATGATTTCAAAAATCTCCCGATCCGGGAGAATCTCCTGACACGGATGCAGGATGCCGGGGTGACACTCTCCGTCAATCTGCCGGTCGTCTCAAAACCGCAGAATCAGGCGGAGGTAAACAGGTTTGCGAAGGAGTCTGCCCGGAAAAACATCATTCCGTTCGGCGGACTTCATCCGGACTGTGAAAATGTGGCGGAGGAGCTGGAAAAACTGAAGGACATGGGAATGGCGGGGATCAAGTTTCATCCGCCGTTCCAGAAAGTCCATCTCGAAGATCCGAAATATGAGGAAATGTGGCGGCGGATCAATGCGCTGGGATTTCCGGTGCTGATCCACTGCGGAACTGCGAAGATCGCGCGCCCGTATGACCTCTATCCGTCCGGAGTGCGGAAAATCTTAAAATATGCCCCGGATATCCCGATCATCATGGCACATATGGGGAGCTTCTGCATGATGAAAAATCCGGAGGAGACGCTGGATGATCTTCCAGAAAATGTCTTTATCGACACGGCGATGAGCGCGGAGCTCGAGGATTCCGGGGAGTTCGAGGAGATCATCCGGAAATTCGGGCCGGAGCGGACCATGTACGGCTGCGATTTCCCGTACGGGAGCCAGAAAGCCGCGATCGCAAGGATCAGGGACAGCAGCTTTTCCGACAGCGAGAAAGAGGAGATGCTGTGGAAAAACGCTGCGAAAATATTAAAGTCGGTGAGGAAACTGCCGGAGAATTTTTAGAGAGCATTTCTGGGGGAATATGTCAGAACTTGTGAAAATACCGGTTTTGGATGAAAACGAATCAAATATGGCGTGTTCTGCATATCATAGACTGATTACATAAAAACTGTCCGGGAGATGATCGGATGCGGATGAGCGAGCTGAAAAAGCGCGAAGTGATCAACGTCTGTGACTGCAGGAGACTGGGATTTGTGGGCGATCTCGATATTGACCCGTGTTCGGGAAAGATCCTTGCGATCATTGTGCCGGGACCGGGCTGCGTCTGCGGATTTTTAGGGCGCGAGAAAGATTTTGTGATCCCGTTTGACGATATCTGTCAGATCGGGGACGATATCATCCTGGTCCGTCTGGAAGAAAAGAAAGAAAAACCTCCGAAGCCACCAAAACCGGGACCACCGCCGGGACCGCCCTGCCGACCGTGCCCGTGTCCGCCGCCATGCGAACCGGAATGCGGCTGCGGCGACCCAAAGAAATGGGAAAACGGGCGGTGCGGGAGAGAAAAATTCTGGTGAGAGAATAAAACAAAAATCCCATCGGCGAAGCTGAATTGGAATGAATTTTTGCCCGTAATTTGCCATGCATCCGAAGGGAAACTCCGGGGGAGGTTCCTGCAGGTGTGAGGGTACTGAAGAGTTACTAATAAAGACAGAAAGAGGAAACAGAACATGAAGAAACTTCACACACTCCCGGCCGCGGATGGATTCCGCATGCCCGGGGAATTTGAACCTCACCGGGGCTGCATCATGATCTGGCCGAAGCGTCCGGGAAGCTGGAACTACGGCGCAAAGAAGGCCAGAGAGGCATTTAAGCGTGTGGCATGGGCGATCGCCGAGAGCGAGGAAGTCTTTATGCTGGCGGAAGCGGATGTGGAAGAGAACGCGAGAGAAATGCTGACCGGAAATCCGGGACATGAGATCCATGTGATCCGGATGGAGTCTGATGACGCCTGGGCGAGAGATGTAGCTCCGACGTTTGTGGTGAACGATGAAAAAAATGTCCGCGGGATCGATTGGGAGTTCAATGCCTGGGGAGGCGATGTGGACGGACTCTACGCACACTGGGAAAAGGATGATCAGGTTGCGGAGAAGGTCTGCGAGGAACTCCATTATGACTGCTATGAGGCGCATCCGTTTGTTCTGGAAGGCGGCTCGATCCATTCGGACGGTGAGGGAACGGTCCTCGTGACAGCAGCCTGCCTTTTGAGTGCGGGAAGAAATCCAAAGCTTTCAAAGCAGGAGATCGAACAGAAGCTCTGCGATTATCTCGGAGCGCAGAAAGTGATCTGGCTGGAGCGCGGGATCTACAACGATGAGACGAACGAGCATGTGGACAATATCTGCGCTTTCGTGAGACCGGGGGAGGTCGTCCTCGCCTGGACGGATGACGAGACGGACCCGCAGTATGCGATGTCAAAGAGCTGTCTGGAGATCCTGGAGCGCGAGACGGACGCGATGGGACGAAAGATCAAGGTTCATAAGCTTCCGATTCCGAAAACACCGATCTGCGTCACAGAGGAGGATCTCGGCGGCTATGAGTTCGAGGACGGAGAGGACACGAGAGAAGTCGGAGAGCGGCTGGCGGCAAGTTATGTAAACTTCTATATTTCAAACGGCGGAGTGATCGTCCCGCAGTTTGGGGATGAGCATGATGAGGCGGCAGTGGAGATCTTAAAAGCGGCATTCCCGGAGCGGACTGTCTATCCGGTGCCGGCGCGGGATATCCTGCTCGGAGGCGGAAACATCCACTGCATCACGCAGCAGATCCCGGAAGGAAAGAGCAGAGAGTCACAAGCCTGAATAACATCAGAGTACCGGAAATGGGAAAATGAGATTTCTATGTCCGGAAAATTTTTAAATATCTGAAACTGAAATCTGGAGTCATGAGGGTACAGCTGAGTTTCAGAAACCCAAAACAAAGTCTGCGCAGGCAAAAAAAGAGCAGATGCGCAGAGGAAAAATAAGATCACTGGCAGGAGGAAGAAGAATGCGAAAGGTGAAAGTTGCGGCGGTACAGATGCGCTGCACGAGAGATGTAAATGAAAATATCGCGAACGCGGAACGGCTTGTAAGAAAAGCGGCGGCGGACGGTGCGCAGATCATCCTGCTGCCGGAGCTCTTTGAACGCCAGTATTTCTGCCAGGAGCGCCAGTACGAATACTATGAGTTTGCGAAGCCGGTGGAGGAGAATGATGCGGTAAAGCACTTTGCGAAAGTCGCAGAGGAGCTTTCTGTCGTCCTTCCGATCAGCTTCTATGAAAAGGACGGGAAACGCCTGTTCAACACGGTGGCGATCCTTGATGCGGACGGAACGAACCTAGGGATCTACAGAAAGACCCACATCCCGGACGACCACTATTATCAGGAAAAATTCTATTTCACACCGGGAGATACCGGATTTAAAGCATTTAAGACCCGCTACGGGACGATCGGCGTCGGCATCTGCTGGGACCAGTGGTTTCCGGAGACCGCACGATTCATGGCGGTAAAGGGCGCGGAGCTCTTATTCTACCCGACCGCGATCGGAAGCGAGCCGATCCTCTCCGTGGACAGCATGCCGCACTGGAGACGCTGCATGCAGGGACATTCCGCCTCGAACCTGATGCCGGTGATCGCGGCAAACCGTGTGGGCCTGGAAGAAGTAGAACCTTGTGAGGCGAACGGAAACCAGAAATCCGCCCTGAAATTCTACGGTTCCTCCTTCATCACGGACGGAGCAGGAGAGGTGATCGAGTCCATGGACCGCGACAGCGAGGGCGTGATCACAGCGGAGTTCGACCTGGACGAGCTGGAGCGCGAGCGTTTCTCCTGGGGACTTTTCCGTGACCGCAGACCGGAGATGTACCACGAATAAAGAAAAAGAGAACAAAGGCAGATACCGATGGATTTTTCCGGGGTATCTGCCTTTCTTTATCTTGGCCGGATAGGACTAACTTTTTTAAAGATGTCGAATCATTTTTGAGGAACAATCAGAATATAACCCTGATTCATACAACAGATAGAAAACATGTATGCCGGTAATTCCTCCCGATTTCTTGAAAAATAAGAAAATTTAGAGTATGATTACATGGAAAAGAATGGGTCGGGATGGATCCGGAATATAAAAAGAAGATCCCTGGATTCAAGTCCATGGGATCATGGAGGGTAAAAGAGATGGAATACACGATCGCAGCGATCTCCGGCGACGGGATCGGTCCGGAAATTGTAAGAGAGGCAAAAAAAGTTTTAGATAAAATTGGACAGAAATACGGCCATAAATTCAACTACGAGGACGTCCTCATGGGCGGAATCTCCATCGACACCTACGGGGTGCCGCTGACAGATGAGGCGCTTGAGACTGCAAAGAAGAGCGATGCCGTTCTTTTAGGCGCAGTCGGCGGAAATGTCGGAAACTCCCGCTGGTATGATGTGGCTCCGAACCTGAGACCGGAGGCAGGTCTTCTTGCGATCCGCAAAGGCTTAAATCTGTTTGCAAACATCCGCCCGGCGTACCTCTACAATGACCTTGCCGGTGCATGCCCGTTAAAGAAAGAGATCATCGGGGACGGCTTTGACATGGTCATCGTCCGCGAGCTTACAGGTGGTCTGTATTTCGGCGAGCGCCACACAGAGACGGTAGACGGTGTGGAGCAGGCAACAGATACTCTTGTATACAGTGAGAAGGAGATCCGCCGCGTAGCGATCAAGGCCTTCGAGATCGCAATGAAGAGAAAAAAGAAAGTGACGAGTGTCGATAAGGCAAACGTTCTTGATTCCTCCAGACTCTGGAGAAAAGTTGTAGCGGAAGTCGCAAAGGACTATCCGGAAGTTACACTTGAGAACATGTTAGTCGATAACTGCGCAATGCAGCTTGTCATGAATCCGCGCCAGTTCGACGTCATTTTAACTGAGAACATGTTCGGCGATATCTTATCCGACGAGGCGAGCATGATCACAGGTTCCATCGGAATGCTGTCCTCCGCAAGCTTAAACGAGAGCAAATTCGGTCTCTACGAGCCGAGCCACGGTTCCGCACCGGATATCGCAGGCAAGGACATCGCAAACCCGATCGCGACGATCCTCTCCGCAGCGATGATGCTCCGCTTCTCCTTCGATCTTGATAAGGAAGCAGATGCGATCGAAGACGCAGTGAGAAAAGTCCTTGCGGACGGTTACCGCACTGTGGATATCATGGATGAGGGCATGAAGCAGGTTGGAACGACCGAGATGGGCAACCTGATCTGCGAGAGGATCTGAGAATGACCGGGCCCGGATTTCTCAGTGAGAGAAAAAAGGGAGAGATCACGCAGATACAGAAAGTAAAATAGAAAGAATACAGAAAGACAGAGTACATATAAAACATATGCAGTCTGTCTTTCTTTTTTTTACGCCAAAGTCGCTGCTTGCGCGAGACCTTGGCGACTGTCGCGATAA